>Ga0207827_100027_pt1 | contig 191811 bp, 181 predicted proteins | sample CeladaPassaB1F02_FD_187479 | JGI IMG/M metagenome (GOLD analysis project Ga0207827, IMG submission 187479) | Cellulose-adapted microbial communities from the Joint BioEnergy Institute, USA - Passage B1F02 (SPAdes) (version 2) | ecosystem: Engineered > Bioreactor > Continuous culture >...
CGTCGCCGGAGCCAATGCGGGACGATACGGCTTGGATCATTGGGTGCTGCCATATCTCCGCCACTGGTGGACGGATAAAACACATCGTCCACACCGACCGGCCGCAGCGCATAAATGACCGCCATCACGCCACATAAGCTGCGCCGGGCTTTCCTCCTTTTCCTAACGGCCGCTCCTTCTCCAGCGTGGAAGGGGGCGGCCGTTTGCCATATCGGTGAAAATGATGGGTGTTCAAAAAAGGAAATCGACGAATGACAGCGAAATTCTAGTCATATGGTTGAAGCAGAGGGATGAACAATTGGGTGAAAGCGTTTTCCAATCCTAAAAAATACTGACCATTCAGTATTTCTGATGAAGGATGGTGAAACAGGTGAACCAAACGCGCCCGTATTGGCCGAGCGGGCTGCCGAAGGCGCTTCGCTATGGGCTCGGCGAACAATCGCTCTATCATTATTTGCTCCACCGCGGTGAACGTGAAGCCGACAAACCGGCGTACATCTTCTACAACACGGTGATCACATGGGGGACGCTGCTTGATCATGTGCGCCGGTTTGCCTGCTATTTGCGAGAAAAGGGGGTGGAAAAAGGGAGCTATGTGGCTTTGTACATGCAAAACTGCCCACAATACATCATCGCTCACTTCGCTGTTCAGCAACTCGGTGGCATTGTTGTCCCACTCAATCCGATGTACCGGGAATCCGAGCTCGCCTATTTTTTCACTGAAGTTCCGCTTGTCGGCATCATCGCTGGAGAAGAAGGAGTGTTGCGCGTTCAACAAGCCGAACAACAAACAGCCCCGTTGTCGTTTATCGTCACGTGCCACTACGGCGATTACGCTGACCCATCTGGGGAGATCCCGCTTTGCGAGGAGGTGCTGCAACCGAAACAGGCGCGTGAAGGCGTCGATGAGTTCGCCGCCATCATTGCCACTTATTTGCCGTTTGATGAAGCCGCCCCTATTGACTTGTGGAACGATGTGGGACTGATCATTTTTACATCAGGTACAACCGGAAGGCCGAAAGGGGCGATGCTTACGTATGGCAATGCGCTGTTTAAGACAGCAGCGTCCGCGCAGGCGAACCGGTTGACGGAAAAAGCGGAAGTGTTGATGGCCCATTCCCCGCTTTGCCATATCGCCGGGATGGTGATGGGGCTGAATACGCCGGTGTACACGGGACATCCGTGCGTGTTGTTTACCCGCTTTGATTCACTTTCAACGATCAAGGCGATCGAAACGTACAAGGTGACATCATGGTACAGCATCGCTCCGATGAACGCAGCCATCCTGCAGGCGCTCTCTGTCGTCAGTGCGGATTTGTCCAGCTTAAAACGCAATTTAGCGACGAGCTTCGGCCTGCCGGTGACGAAAGACCTTGCCGAGCGATGGGCGGAAGCGACGGGGGGCTGCCTATTGTACGAAGCCGCCTACGGCCTGAGCGAGACACATACGTGTGACACGTTTATGCCGGATGAGTGCATGAAATTCGGCTCGTGCGGCATTCCGACGTATGAGACGGACATTCGCATCATCGATCCGAAAACGAAACAGGAGCTTGGGCCTGGACAGTCAGGGGAAATTGTCGTGAAAAATCCGGGCATCTTTAAAGGCTACTTTCGCCGCGATGACGCGACGAACGAGACGTTGAAAGACGGGTGGGTGTACACCGGTGATATCGGGTATGTTGATGAAGACGGCTATTTGTATTTCCAAGGGCGGCTGAAAGAGATGATCAAAGTGTCCGGCTACAGCGTTTTTCCGGAAGACGTCGAGGCGTTGTTGAACGAGCATCCGGCCATTAGACAATGTGCGGTCATCGGCGTTCCTGACCCGATGAAAGGGGAAGTGCCGAAAGCGTTTGTTGTTCTTCACGATTCGTACAAAGGAAAGGTGGCGCCGTCGGACTTGATCGAATGGGCGAAAACGAATATGGCGGCGTTCAAGTATCCGCGTTATATCGAGTTCATGGATGAATTGCCGGCGACGCCGTCAGGCAAAGTATTGCGAAAGCTGCTGCCACGGGAATAACATAGCGGTGGGGTTTGGCGTGAGCCGCCCCGCTTTTTCTAAAAAGAGGGGATTACGATGGAGAATTTGCGGCAATTAACAGACGAACTGATGGCGAAAAAAGCGCGCGCCGTGTTGGGCGGCGGCGCGGAGAACATCGCCAAGCAGCACGAGAAAGGGCTGCTAACTGCCAGAGAGCGGATCGACAGGCTTGTGGATGCAGGAACCTTTATCGAGTTTGGACAGCTGAACGCGTCCGACCAGCCTGGCTTGGCAGAAACAACGTATGGAGACGGGCTGGTCGCCGGCATCGGCAAAGTGAACGGCCGCCCGGCAGTCATCATTGCCGGGGATAAGATGGTGCTTGCGGGAACAGAGGGAAACGTTCATTTGCGCAAATCGCGGCAGATGCATGCGTTGGCCGTAAGAAACGGCTTGCCGATGTTTTTCCTTCATGAAGGCGGCGGTTTGCGCATGCCGGACGGAATGGGGTCGGACGGGATCAGCGATAAGCTGTTTCCGCGCGAACTGCTTATTCACCACCGGCAAGTGCCGACGATGGCCGCGATTTTGGGGGACAGCTACGGCGGTCCGACATGGACGGCGGTCAGCTGCGATTTTGTCACGCAGCTGAAAGGGACATGCATGGCGATCGTGGGGCCGCGCATGCTTGAGTTGGCAAACGGGCAGCGCGTTGCTCCGGAAGAGCTTGGGGGTGTCGACATCCACCATCAATATACTGGACAGATTGACGCCGATGGCGAGACAGAGGAGGAATGCATCGAGCAGCTGAAACGATTTTTTTCATACATGCCGCAAAATGCGAACGAGCGTCCGCCGATGCGGAAGACGGGTGATGACCCATACCGGATGGTGGAGGAAGTGTTTTCGATTTTGCCGGACAGACGGAGCCGTGTCTATGATATGCGACGAATCATCACCTGCCTTGTCGATGATGGAGATTATTTTGAGTATCAGAAACAATTCGGCAAGGCATTGATCACCACCTTGGCGCATTTGAACGGGCATGTCGTCGGCATCATTGCCAATCAGCCCAACCAATATGCAGGAGCGCCTGGGCCGCAGGAATGCCAAAAGGCGACGGAATTTATGTGCCTATGCGACTCGTATCATATTCCACTTATCTTTTTGCATGACACTCCAGGGTTTCGCGTCAGCGTCGAGGCGGAAAAAGCGAAAATGGCGACAAAAATCATGGTATGGAATCAGGCGTTGGCGCTAACCACCGTCCCGAAAATCTCGGTTGTCATCCGCAAAAGCATCGGGGCGGCGTACGGCAATATGTGCGGGCCGGGTATGGGAGCGGATGTGGTCGTCGCTTGGCCGAGCGCGGAAATCAATTTCACCGGTCCGGAAGTTGGAGTGAATGTCGTATACGGCCGCGAGCTTGAACGCGCCGACAACCCGCATGAGCGGCGTCAGGAGTTGCTCAAGCAGTGGTCGTTTGACAGCTCGCCGTATGAGGCGGCGCGCAAACATTTGATTGACGATGTCATTCATCCGGCAAAGACGCGGAAGTTTCTTTGTCAGACCCTTGAATATTTGCTTACATCCAAGCGCGAAAAAAGTGAACGTTTGCTTGCTGCTTGGCCGACCGGGGTTTAATAGAAGACAATGAGAAGGCCCCCTCTACACACGGAGGGGGCATTTGGTGGTTCGCTTCTCTTTCATTGGGGAGACAGTGATCAGCCACCGCATGTGGGATGGTGAGCTGCCCATCACCTACGCTTTGCTTAGAAGGCCATTGATTTCCGGGAGCAGGCCGCTTCCCAGCATCATTTCTCAAATAGATAAAACCTGTACTATCGGAACCGCTTTTCACACGTTCCCCCATCGATCAAGGGGGAAACAGCTGTTTTCACCAGTCTCAAGCAGCTTGCACGTGTTCGCCGAACGGGAAGTCGCACACAAAACCTTTTTACGCTTCTCTTCGTTCCAAAGGTGTCCGTTCTAACTATACCTTATCCGATCTGTTGACTGATGTTGCCAATCGACATTCCCTTTCCGCCTGCTCACTGATCTGTGCCCTTCACGTTCCTTCGGTTAGGAGACTTCTTTCGGAAATGACGTGAAAGTCGGAAAAGGCATTGACAATCCAATGGAAATGGAATATTCTTTCATTAGAAAGATGTCTAAATACCGAATGACCGAATGTTTTGCTCTATAGTTAGATATTTTTCTAAATATCGAACTATAGACACGCTTAAAGGCGCATCCAAAACTCGTTTACCAAGGTGGGATCATCATTGCCGTTCAACGAGGCATTTAAAGCGATTGCTGATCCGACGCGCCGAAAAATTTTAACATTGCTGCGAACAGGGGATTTGACGGCAGGGGAAATCGCTTCGCACTTTGATATGCAAAAACCGAGCGTATCGCATCATTTGAAAATTCTCAAGCAGGCTGATTTGGTGCAAGACCGGCGTGAAGGACAGTATATCTACTATTCTCTGAACACGACGGTGTTTCAAGATTTGCTCCGGTGGTTTTACGATTTCGTCGAAAAAGGGGAGAGAAATGATGAAGGTTAGTCGACTGGCGATCGTGTTGACGGTTCTCGCTTATTTATTGAGTTTGGCCGCTCTTCCGTATTTGCCGGATGAAGTGGCGATTCATTGGAGTGCATCAGGGGAAGCCGATGGCTTCAGCAACAAATGGTTTGGCGCGTTTCTCCCACCCGTAGTGATGACTGTTCTTATTTTTTTGCTCGGAGTGATGCCAAGAATCGATCCGAAAAAGGAAAACTACCCCAATTTCCAACATGTATACAATATTTTCCGTGCGGCGTTGATCGCTTTTTTTCTCATATTGCATATCGCAACACTCGCGTACAATCTCGGCTTTGCGATCGATATGAGCTTGTTTGCACCGCTTGGCATCGGCGGTCTGTTTCTTGTCATCGGAAATTATATGCCGAAAATCAAACATAATTATTTTATCGGCATCCGCACGCCGTGGACGATTGAAAGCGAGACAGTTTGGCACAAAACGCACCGCCTTGGCGGAAAAGTGTTTATCGCGATGGGAATTTTGCTTATAGTAACAGGGTTTTGGCCCAGAGAGGGGGAGATGAAGTTTGTCTTTTTGATGCTCATTATTATTTTGGGCAATTTGTATATCATCATTCAGTCGTTCATCTACTTTCGTCATGAACAACACAGGCGTTCATCATAAATAGGAGGGAACCCATGGGGATTGCAGGCGCAGTTACGCAGCTTTTTATTTCATTGCTCGTTCCGCTTGGACTTGTATGGTACGGGAGAAAAAAAGGGTGGCTTTCGTGGAAAACGCTCGGCATCGGGGCGCTGATTTTCCTTGTATTTTCACAAGTGTTGGAAAAAGCGCTCCATATCGCTGTCCTTGAACCGGGACGGCCGGCGCTGAAAGGGACGGACAGCGTTGCGCTTTTTGTGCTGTACGCGGCGCTAGCCGCCGGTGTGTTTGAAGAAATCGGCCGTTATGTTGGGTTTCGTTGGCTGTTGAAACAAAACCGGGCGTATGGCGACGGTTTGTCATTCGGACTTGGACACGGTGGGGCGGAAGCGGTGCTGCTTGGCGTATTTGGCGCTGTAAACGTCATCGTGCTCATGAGCCTCATTCAATCAGGCGCCTTCGACAAAACGATCGCCCCATCGCTTCCAGCGGGTCAGGCGGAGCTGATGAAGCAACAAGTGCTGCACACGCCGTTGGTGATGTATGTGCTAGGTGGATTCGAACGGCTGTTTGCTTTGGCGGTGCACGTAGCGCTGTCGCTCCTCGTTTTGCTTGGCGTGCGCAAACGGCAGTTCCGTTATGTCCTGTACGCGATTTTGCTTCACGCGGCGATGGACGTCTTGCCGGCGCTTTATCAAGCGAAAGTGGTCACAAACATCTGGGTGGTCGAGGGGGTGCTGCTCATTTGGGCGATTGCCGCGGTTTCGTTCATCTGCCGGATCAAACCGGCATTCGCACAGGGGGGAGAGGAACGATGATTCGGATCAAACGGCTTGATCATGTGCAAATTTGCATTCCATTTGGCGCTGAAGATGAGGAGCGTGCGTTTTATACGGATGTGCTCGGTTTTCAGGAAATGGAAAAAGCTGAGTCGCTGAAGGCGAACGGTGGGCTTTGGTACAAAGTCGGCGATATCGAGATCCATATTGGAGCAGAAAACCGCGACGGCTACAGCAGCAAAAGCCACCCAGCCTTCGAAGTGGAAGATGTGGAAGCAGCGCGCCGTGACGCAGGATGAAAAAATGATTCCAGGAATGAAGCAGTTTTCGTTTCGCGATCCATTTCACAACCGGATCGAGTCGTTGGAAAAAGTGTAAGATCGTTTAGTCACCCATCAGATCGGGCAGTGCGCTTTTGTTCCTTCGTGATCGTAACCTCTTGTCATTTTAGGGCATGCTAGAGGCGAAGGGGGGAATCGCGATGGAGAGAAAAGCGGACAACAAGCGCGGCGAGAAGCTTGCCCGCGTTGCTGACGCCCGGACGGCAGGCCGCGCGTCGATGAGGGAACAAACTGTGCAAGACGCCTACAAAGAGCGGGAAGAGTTGACGGCTGATTAACAGAAAAGCGGGAGAAAGGACGATTCCTTTTCCCGCTTTTTTGTGGTTACGAATGCTCTTCTAAGCTGGCGACCGGCACGCTTTGTTTTTGATTCGGATTGTCAAGTGGATGGATCGTTGCCATCCCTTTTTGCTGATCGACATGCTCAATGTAAATACGCTGGCCGTTGTATGTGACGTTCGCCATCACCGGCGACGACGCGATTTCTTGCGCCCGACGAGCATCCATCTTTAGCACCTCCTTTTTGTGAGTAACGTGAATAGTATGTCATTTTTGTGGCCGAACTATGCCTTTCCATACACATCGGGGAACAAAACATTCCTCGAGCGGGAACACGATGAATACCCAGCCTGTTTTTAAAAGGACGAAGGCCGAAAATTAATTTATAAAACATTGTGCTAAATAATCAAAAAAAACAAAAAATCCATTCATCTAGCCGATAGAGTGATTTTAATGTAAACTGTTTATATAAAATAGTTTACATATTTTATAGGAGGATGGGGATGAAAACGGAGATTCTTTTCGCATTGGACGAACTGAAACAAAAAGCGCAAAAACGCCAGCTGCGCCAAGCCGAGGCGTCAGGCGCTTCGGTCATGCTGGACGGAAAGCCGATGTTGAATTTAGCGTCCAATAATTATTTAGGGTTGGCCGATGACAGGCGGCTGATTGAAGCGGGCTGCGAGGCGATGCGCAGGTACGGGTCTGGGTCAGGAGCATCGCGGCTCGTCGTCGGCAACCATCCGCTGTACGAGCGGGCGGAAGCTGCGTTGAAACAGTGGAAAAAAGCAGAATCCGCACTCATTTTCAATAGCGGCTATACCGCGAACATCGGTGTGCTGACCGCGCTGATTCGCCGCGATGATCTCGTCTTTAGCGACGAGTGGAACCATGCCAGCTTAATTGATGGGATTCGTCTGAGCAAAGCCGCCTGTTTCCGCTACCGGCATAATGATGTCGATCAACTCGAATCATTGTTAAAGCAATCTCCGCCTGTGAAACGAAAATGGATTGTCACCGATGCTGTTTTTAGCATGGACGGCGATTTGGCGCGATTATCGGAGCTTGTCGAGTTGAAACGGCGCTATCGCGCGATATTGATTGTGGATGAAGCACATAGTGGCGGGGTATTTGGGCCGAACGGCGAAGGGCTGCTTCATCATTTGGGGCTTGAGAAGGAAGAAGATGTGATCGCCATCGGTACCTTCAGCAAAGCGCTCGGCAGCTTCGGAGCGTATGTAACCGGCGAGCCGTGGCTTATTGAATACTTGGTCAACAGCGCCCGCAGCTTCATTTTTACGACTGCCTTGCCGCCGGCTGTCCTTGCCGCCAATGAAGCGGCCGTTCATATCGTCCAATCCGAGCCGGAGCGGCGCAGTCGGCTGCACGCCTTAAGCGAACGGTTTCGCACGAAACTGAAACAGCTCGGTTTTGACACTGGCGGCAGCGAGACGCCGATCGTTCCCGTGATCGCCGGCCCGAACGATCAGGCGGTGGCGATGAGCGAGTTGCTGCAGGAAGCGGGCCTTGCCGCAATCGCCATCCGGCCGCCGACCGTCCCTGAGGGAACGGCGCGCATTCGCTTTTCCATCACCGCCGCGATGACGGAAGAAGACATTGATATGGCGGTTGACTGCATCGCTTTGGCAGGAAAGAAGATGGAGATCATTTTGTAAACGGAACAAGGGGAGGAAAACAAAAACCAGCCGGTTGTTTTTCCGGCTGGTTTCATGCCGATCGGGATGACAGGATTTGAACCTGCGACCCCACGCACCCCATGCGTGTGCTCTACCAAGCTGAGCTACATCCCGAAATGGTTTGTCAGACATACTTCATTATACAAGAAAAACGGGATAAGATCAATGGCTAATTTGCCATGAAGCTAGAAAAGAACGCCGTGAAAAGGCCATCGGCATCCCTGATGTTAACAAAAGATAAGGCTCCGTCTGTCGGGGCTGTGCCGCCGAATGGGGTTATGCCATCGATGCCGAATGATTGCACCTGTAGTTCTAGAAGGCTGGTGAAAAACCGCAGTCACGTGCAAATCAACGGCATTCTGCCGAAAAAGAAAGCTGATTCCACAAGGTGTCTCTAATTGAAAAACGACTGGGATCTGAAGTATTTTGCACTAAATCACCAGCCTTCTAGCATCATGACGCCTTGGCGATTTGCATCATTTCATCTCCTTTGAATGTGTTTTCCTCTATACGCCGGTTCCACACTTTTGCCATAGATGATTCGCCCCCTAATGATACGACAAAGCATGTAAGATGTCCCGCAAAGAACTCGTGATGGGAAACGAGTTGCGGAGCAGAGACGCCCAAGTTGAGGAACTTGGCAACATCAACTCGCGATTATGGCATTCCCTGTCTTCTACATGCCTTGGAACACGAGCGCGGTGTCAATCGTTCCGATGACCGGATGATCGTTTCGGCGTATCGATCATGTTCGAGTGTGCACTGACGGGTCGTTTTGTTGTAGGGGACGGCGATCCAGTATTCTTCCACTCCATAGGCGCAGTACAAATCTTTTTTCAACGTTACATCGATTTTATAGGTTGATGGGTTGACAACTTCGATGACAATGAGCGGCTGCCCTTTATAGCCGCTGATGATTTTTTTCGGCCGTTCGCAATAGACAGCGACATCCGGCTGGATAAACTCGTTCATCATGTTTTCGTTCTTTTCGAGTTTCATGGATAAGTTGGAAATCGGTTGGCATGGTTTTTTCCTTTGATCATGGAAAGGTCCATGGGCAGCGCGCTTTGCCCTCCACCCGGGGATGAAAATCACGCGCCAGTCCTGCATTTTCACGGAAACAAGATTGTCGCAAACGATTGGATGTTCTCATGACGAGGACGGGGACATGTTGATGGTTTCTTGCATGCTTCTCACCTCTTTTTCGTTATACTTGAAACCGTTCTCCGTTGCCTACAACAAGGTTGTTGAGAAAAAAGAAAACGCTAGGTTATTGGGCAGCGTTCAAGTATACTAAAAAGATAAAGAGGAAAGGAGGCCGTTTTAATAACGATGTCGGAAAAAAGAGGCCGTTCACCTATGCGCAATACATGAGGCTCGGTGAAGAGATACGCTATGAGGTCATTGACGGCCAAGTCTTCAACATGTCCCCGCTCCGACGCTGAAACATTAGGCGGTGCAACGTGAATGGTTGGTGGAATTTGCGGCCTATTTGTGGGGAAGAGAATGCACCGTATTTGACGCTCTGATCGATGTTTGTTTGGCGGAGAGAGATGATCCGGAACAAATTCGCGAATAGGTTGAGCCGGATTTTGTCGTTGTCTGCGACAAAAGCAAAATTCGTGAAAAACGAATTGTTAGTGTGCCGGATCTCGTGATGGAGATTATTTCAAAATCAACGGTGTGCAAGGATAAAATCGTCAAATTTCACCGTTACGTGCAGGTGGGGATGGAAGAATATGGGATTGTTGATCCGCTGAATGAGAAGATGGATGTTTATGTGCTCGAAGAAGGGAGATTCCGCCATCAAGGGATGTATGTCCGCGCTAAGACGATTCCTGTCCGTCTGTTTCTCGGATTTGCAATCGAATTGAAAAACGTGTTTGCCGGAGAAAAATAAGAACAACGGCGGCTGCTCAAACAGCAGGCTCAGGCTGCCGACTTGAGAGGAGCGGGGCGGTTTTTTTGCCGACGGTTCGCTTGGCGAGGACAAAGCGCCCCGTCGAAAACCGCCGCTGCTTGAATCGTTTGGGCATAGAAACGGAAAAAATAGGCGATACTAATGATCGGTGATGCTTGTGTACAATCAAGAAGAACTGGCCCGCTTTGTCGAAGAAGCGAAGCAGTACGCCTGCTATGGCAAAGTAGCCGATTACATTCCCGCTCTAGGCCAAGCCAATCCGAATGAACTGTCAGTCGCTGTTTACACTCCGGACGGTAAGGTGGTAAGCGCCGGCGATGTGACGGTGAAAGTGACGCTGCAAAGCATTTCGAAAATCATCGCTTTGGCTCTTGTGCTGATGGACCGAGGAGAGGATGAGGTGTTCCGCAAAGTCGGCATGGAGCCGACGGGAGATCCGTTCAACTCGATCGCCAAGCTTGAGGAAGTGCAGCCGGCCAAACCGCTCAACCCGATGATTAACGCCGGGGCGTTGGCGGTGACGCACATGATCCGTGGCCGTTCGGTCGAGGAACGGCTCGAGCGGCTGTTGGCCTTTGTCCGCCGATTGGCGGGCAGTGAACAGATCACGTATTCAAAAAAAGTGGCTCAATCCGAGTTTGAAACTGCATTTTTAAACCGGTCTCTTTGCTATTTTTTAAAGCAGCACGGCATTATCGATGAAGACGTCGAAGAGTTGATGGACTTGTACACGAAACAATGCGCCATTGAGATGACATGCATTGATTTGGCACGCATCGGCTTAGTGCTGGCGCTTGATGGGCGTGACCCGCATTCGGGCGAGCCGCTTATGCCGCTCGATGTCGCCCGCATTTGCAAAACGTTCATGGTTACGTGCGGCATGTACAATGCGTCGGGTGAATTTGCCATCAAAGTCGGCATTCCGGCGAAAAGCGGCGTTTCTGGCGGCATTCTCGCTGCCGTCCCCGGACGGTGCGGCATCGGCATTTTCGGACCGGCCCTTGATGACAAAGGGAACAGCCTGACTGGGATCAAGCTGCTTGAGCGGCTGGCGAAAACATACTCATTAAGCATTTTTTAAGGAGGAGACAACCATTGAAAACATTTACGGTCCAGTTTCATCGTGAAGATGACGTGGAAGCGATGAACGTCGGCAAGTTGAACCAAGAGGATTTTGACAAGGCGACCGAAGGCGGGACGCGGCATCTGTTTGACCTCGACACAAATATCGGCTATTTCGTCTTTTTCGACGCTGAGGATAACGAAGGAAAGGTATCTTACTTAATGCTTCAGTACGAAGAGGACAACGAAGACCCGAGCGCGTGCTACAGCTTCGAGCTGAATGACTTTTATGAGTTTATGGCGCTTTACTTAAACGACCTCGAATTCGCCGATGAAGAAGAAATGAATGAAGACGGCGAAGAACCATACGGTCCGATCCACCATTTGGCGCATTTGCTGTATCATATCGTCGAGGAAGGGAAGACGGTGGAGGTGTGAAGAAAGGGGCTGCCTCAACAGGTTGCTTTTCTCAGTAATAAGTGCAATATATGGTTTCTTAATAGCGGTTTGGTGCGCATATATCAGAATGAGAAAAGGTGTTCTGTTCTTTCAGGATACCTTTTCTTTGTTTATATACTAAAAAAAGATTTAAGCCCTTGACGAAGGAAATCAAGTCAATGTAAGATGGTTTTGTAATCGATTACATAGATAGTTTTGATGAAAGTCTTGATAGGTTTGAAAAAACTATGGACCGGTAGACAGGTATCTTCAGTTGAATACGAGTTTTATAGAGACGAAGCTTATCGTTTCCACAAACTCAATTAGATTTTTAAAAGGGACAGAAAGCGGGAAAAATCGATTCATCAATTGTTTTGGTGTAATCGATTACAAATAAGTCAAGGTAGACATGCAGCAGAGATTGCCAAAACAGTATGTCAATGAATTAGCATTTCAGTCTAGGGAGGTGATCCGGACTGCGCTAGAGATATGTTGTTCGGTGTTGTTTATGCTTACCATTCAAAAAATAATTAGGGGGATGGATAAAAAATGAAAAAAACGTTCAAATCGTCAGCAGTTTTGTTAGCGCTTACGCTGGGATTGACGGCTTGCTCCGGTGGTGAAAATGCCAGTCGTGATGCCAATAGCAAAACAGAGGGTAATAAAGAAAGCAAATCTGGCGAAGTAGTTAAGATTGTCTATGCCCGCGGCCAAGACTCGACGAAAGCAACGGAAAAGTTGATCGAAGTATTTGAAAAAGCACATCCGAACATCGATGTTGAACTGCGGGAAATGCCGGCTGACACTGGCAAGCAGCACGATGCCTACGTTACGATGTTAAATGCCCAATCGTCAGAAATCGATGTCATGGACCTTGATGTAATCTGGCCGGCTGAATTTGCCCAAGCAGGCTATACGCTGCCGCTAGACCGTTTCATTGAGAAAGATGGCGTCGATTTAAGCAAATACAACCAAGGGGCTTTGGCGGCTGGGAACTTCAACGGCAAACAATGGGCGATGCCGAAATTTATTGACACGGGTATGCTGTTTTATCGTAAAGATTTAGTGCCTGAGGATAAAGTACCGAGAACATGGGATGAACTGTTAAAAACAGCAAAAGAACTGAAAGGGCAAGGCGGTACGAAATTCGGTTATTTAATGCAGGCAAAACAATACGAAGGACTCGTTTGTAACGCTGTTGAATTCATTGCTTCCTATGGGGGGCAAATCGTTGACAAAAACGGTAATGTCGTCGTCAACAGCCCGGAGGCTATTAAAGGTTTGAAAAAAATGGTGGAGATCGTTCAATCGGATGTTGTGCCGGGCAACGTGACGACCTTTATGGAACCGGAGTCTCACACGGCATTCATCGAGGGACAGGCGCCATTTATCCGCAACTGGCCGTACCAATACGCTTTGGCAAACGATCAAGAACAATCAAAAATTGTCGGCAAAGTTGGCGTTGCTCCACTCCCGGCTGGCGACAAAGGGTCAGCTGCAGCGCTCGGTGGTTGGATGACGGCAATCAACAAATATTCGAAACACCCAAAAGAAGCGTGGGAATTCGTCAAATTTATGACTGGACCGGAAGGACAAAAAATTTCGGCCATTTATGGCGGCTTAGCACCGACATTGCCGGAGCTGTTCAAGGATGAAGAAGTATTGAAAGCTAACCCGTTTTTTGCGGAAGAAGGATTTGTCAACGCCTTGAATGCAGCAGTGCCGCGTCCAGTCGTACCGAATTACCCAGAAATTTCGGAAATCATCCAAATTAACGTATCAAAGGCATTGGCCGGAGAGCTAACCGTTGAGCAAGCGGCAGCGAATATGGAAAAAGAAATGAAGGCAGCGATGAACAGGTAAAGCGGCCGCGTTGCCCGGCGCGGTGCAGCCAAAATGAGCGTGAAAGAATAACGGAGGAAGCCATTCGTTTATGATAATAGGTATTAGCCTTCAGGCCACTCCCTGTCCGGCGCTGAAGGCTAATATCCTTTTTAACAAAGAGAAGGGGGTAGGCAGCGATGAGGAATGAAAAGAGAATGGAGCGGATCTTAGGCTATTCGCTCGTCGCGCCGGCGTTGCTATTGATTTTAGCAATCGCTATTTGGCCAGTCATCCAATCGTTTTATTACAGCCTGTTTGACTATCGTCTCAACGATCCGACGAAATCATCGATCCATTTAAACTATAGCCTTGACTTGGAGCGGTACTTGCAAAACTATCCGTTTTTGCAAAGTGCCCTCAAACAGGAGTTAGCTGCTGCCGATGGGACAGTAAAAGAGATGCTCACCGAAGTGGAACAAAAATTAATGAATATGGATGACGCCATCCGTAAAGATGAACAGGCAGCGAAACAATACGACCAAGTAAATGAAGCGCTTGATAACTTTGAGACGCCGAGTGAAGAGATAAAAATTGCTGAACTAGATGAGCAAACGGCGAAGCAGTTGACTAGCACAGTTGACGATGTTGTACAAACATTGAAACAAGTTCGCAAGGACGGAGAACTGAAACAGCCCGACAAAGTCGTTGGCCTTGCTGAAGGGCTCACCGGCGTCGTCATTGAGCCGAACTTTGTCGGTCTGAAGCATTACAAAGACAATTTTAGCGATCCGCGCTTATGGAAGGCGCTATGGAATACGACGTTCTTTACTGTTGTGTCGGTCGCGGTTGAGCTTGTGCTCGGGTTAGCCATCGCTTTGCTCATTAACAAGGCATTTTTCGGCCGTGGGCTTGTCCGGGCAACGATTTTAGTACCGTGGGCCATTCCGACGGCTGTATCGGCACTGATGTGGAAGTTTCTATATGATGGGCAAAATGGGATTGTCGCCAAATACTTTGAAACAGTTGGCCTCGTTGACCGGATGGGGGATTTGCTAACGACGGAGGCAGGAGCGATGTTTGCAGTCATTTTTGCTGATGTTTGGAAAACAACGCCGTATATGGCTTTGTTGCTGCTCGCTGGGCTCCAAACCATCCCGAGCTCGCTATATGAAGCCGCCTCGATCGACGGAGCAACGAAATGGCAGCAGTTCGTCAAGGTGACGTTGCCACTGCTGAAATCAAGTATTTTGGTGGCTCTTTTGTTCCGGACGCTAGATGCGTTCCGTGTGTTCGATCTGATTTTCGTGTTAACTGGTGGAGGCCCGGCGAATTCGACGGAAACGATTTCGATTTTGGCGTATAAAGTCATGTTCTCACAGACGAATTTTGGAAGCGGCTCGGCGTTGGCAGTCATTGTGTTTATTTGTGTCGCCATCATTTCAATGATTTATATTAAGTGGCTCGGTAAAGATTTATTGTCTGACAGCGCAAGCGCGAAACGATAAGGGAGGTGAGGTCATGACAAAAAAAGCAGGACCGCTTTTTTATATCATTCTCTTCATATTCATCTTTTTTGTCATGTTTCCGTTTTTATGGGTGTTGCTCAGCTCGATAAAGCCGCTCAGCGAACTATTCGGCGATAAAGCATTTCAATGGTTTACTAGCCATCCAACCTTAAAATCCTATATTTCCGTTTTTGCCAATTATCCATTTTTGCGCTATTTATGGAACAGCACTGTCGTTGCGACGATCACGACGGTGTACACCGTATTTGTCGCGGCATTTGCCGCTTACGCTATCGCGCGCTTAGAGTTCAAGGGAAAAACAGTCATTCTCGGTCTCGTATTGGCAGTGTCGATGTTTCCGCAAATTGCGACCATTTCTCCGATTTACATGTTTGTGAAAAAGTTTGGTTTAACAAATAGCTATCTAGGGTTGATTATTCCGTATACAACGTTTGCCCTTCCGTTATCGATTTGGTTGTTGGTCACCTTTTTTCGTAAAATTCCATTTGATTTGGAAGAAGCGGCAAAAATCGATGGAGCAACGCCGATGCAAACGTATTTCAAGGTCATTCTGCCACTTGCGGTGCCAGGAGTGTTTACAACCTCGATTCTCGTCTTTATCGCGGCATGGAATGAATTTTTGTTTGCCTTAACGATTAATACGTCAGAAAAATACAAAACGGTCCCCGTCGGTATCGCCATGTTCCAAGGACAGTACACGATCCCGTGGGGTGAAATCTCAGCGGCGACGGTGGTGGTCACGATTCCGCTTGTTATCATGGTGTTGTTGTTCCAACGCCGCATCGTATCCGGTCTTACGTCTGGCTCGGTGAAGGAATAATCGAGAAAGCAAAGGAGGGGGCGTCCCGAAGGCACAGGGGTGCCCTTTCATCCTATGCACGCACTCGACGCTTCCTCAAACTCATATCCTTTCTCTCCCACGTCGTGTTCAATATTGCTCGGTTTTGAAACATGAAATCATCAGCAGCTCGTTCTATCCACCGCTTATCATTCATATGTTAGTGACAAGTATGGCGCCAAATCGATGTGAAGTATTAAGCGATTCTCTGTGTCTAGTAATTTCTGTGTATAGTTTACCCTAAATATACTGAAAATTTACAAAATTTATTCTAATGAGTCGTCCTTCCGTCACTTGAAAGGGGGTGGGAATGGGTTCATTCTTTTTGAATTCGAGACAAAGGGGGGATGTCATTGCGGTTTGACCGACCTTTTGAAAGCTATGTCGTAGGCGAGCGCTATCGGTCGCGCGGGCGAACGATTACCGAGGCCGATATTGTGCAGTTTGCCGGTGTTTCTGGTGATTTTTATTCGTTGCACATGGACCGGGAATATGCGAAGCAGACGCGGTTCGGCGAGCGAATCGCCCATGGGATGCTGACGCTGTCGGCGGCGACGGGGCTATGGGTGATGGAACCGAGGTGCGTGCTTGCCTTTTATGGTATCGATGCACTTCGCTTCATCCGTCCGGTGAGAATCGGCGACACGATTTACGTGGAATCGAAAGTGCAACAGTTGACCGAGCGGAGCGAAACAGCGGGGCTTGTCACCGTGCATCAACAAGTCGTCAATCAACGCGGTGAGACAGTCATCGATGCGGTTGTGCACGTGCTCGTGGCGCGGGAAGGAAAGAGGTAAACAGCGGTCGGGGCGCTGCTTTGGAAGCTGGTGTGAAAGAGAAAGGTGTTTTTTGTAATCGTTAACATTAAGAGGCAATCGGCTAGAAGCGGTTCAGTTATTATTCATTCGTTTTTTCTGCGGTTTCATATCATGAAAGGGGTGTTGGCAGCAGTGACAACGGCGATGGATGCGGCGGAGTTAAAGCGCCAAAAAAGACGGGCCGCGATTTCAAGCGTGGTCGGCACGACGATTGAATGGTATGATTTCTTCCTTTATGGGACGATGGCCGCACTTGTGTTTCCGCAGCTCTTTTTCCCGCAAAGCGATCCGTACGTAGCGCTCATGCAATCGTTCACGACATTTGCCTTAGGGTTTATTGCCCGGCCGGTCGGGGCGGCTATTTTCGGTCATTTCGGCGATAAAATTGGCCGGAAGGCGACGTTGGTTGCCACCTTGTTGTTGATGGGGCTGGCGACGGCGTTGATCGGCTTGATGCCGACGTACGAACAAATCGGCCTGTGGGCCCCAGTCCTAGTGACCATACTCCGTCTTATTCAAGGAATCGGGGTCGGCGGAGAATGGGGCGGCGCCATTTTGATTGCGATGGAGTGGGAAGAAGGCAAACGGCGCGGATTGATGGCTTCGCTGCCGCAAATGGGCGTGCCGTTTGGATTGCTCACTTCCTCCCTTGTGACGACGATGATGCTTGCGACTGGCGGTGACAGCTTTTATGCATGGGGCTGGCGAGTTCCATTTCTGCTTAGTTTTCTGTTGATCGCTGTCGGGTTGTATATCCGACTGAAAGTGCTTGAGTCGCCCCTGTTCCAAGAGGCGCTGGCGAAACAAGAAACAAGCAAAATGCCGGTCGGCGAGGTTCTCGCCAAACATCCGCGCGAAATTCTTTGGTCCGCGCTCGCACGGGTGATTGAAAACGGATCGTTCTATATTTTTGTCACATTTATTGTTAGCTATGGGACGACATTTTTGGAGATGGAAAAAAGCATTTTCGTCAATGCGACGATTATCGCTGCGATCATCAATGCACTCGCCATTGTGTATTCCGGCCATTTATCTGACCGGTGGGGGCGGCGGCGCGTCTACATGACAGGCGTCATTTTGCTTATGCTTTGGGCGTTTCCGTACTATTGGCTCGTCAATACGAAAAGCGTAGGATTGATCATGTTGGCGACGATTATCGCCATGGTGTTCCATGGCATGCTGTATGGCCCGCAGGCGGCGATGATTGCCGAAAACTTCCCGACGCGCCTGCGCTACAGCGGCGCTTCACTCGGCTACCAGTTGGCATCGATCATCGCCGGCGGCCCGGCGCCGCTCGTGAGCACGTGGCTGCTCCACAAATACGGCAGTGCAACGGCCATCTCTTTCTATATCGTCGTTATGGGCTTGATCTCGCTGGCCGGGGTGAAAATGCTGAAGGACCGTGCACGCCAGGCGATTGAGTAACATCGGATCGATCGGCGCCTTTGTTTCGATGCAAAGGCGCCCTTTTACCTTGTCTGCTTGCAGTACGGACGGATATGTTTGTTTAAATGTTCATACTCATTGTGATGGTTCTATTTTTGAATCCTAATTTTTCATACAGTTTAATCGCTTGATTTCCTGCATATACACTTAAACGAATTTCTGAATATCCATCGTGTTTAAGATGTTCGATGCCGGTTTCTATTAATTTCCTTGCAATTCCCTTTCCTCTGAATTCTTCCAATACAAACAATTCGTAGATCAATCCATATATTTTCTCAGTAAGCGGGTCTTGCCTTGCTCCGATTAAAATCCAACCCATGAGATGATCGCCTTCCGTTGCGATCAAATAACAGCTCCCTTTCTGCAATAATGGCTCAATCAGTTGTTTGACTTTTTCATCTGACAGTTTTGCCTCGCCTAATGTGCCATCGAGTAATGCTCGTGGTGTGAGTGATAAAATTTTTTTGTATTCCGAATCATTTGGTTTTCTAATTTCCATGGAGTCCTTATCTCCTAGATATTTACAGATTGTTTGTTAGGTTTTTTAAGCACTGGATCTTTGAAGGCTACGGTCTTCACAAACACGGCGGTCCCCGGACATCTTTAGGCCATGACGTTCGTGTGACGATCGGTTGGCCGTTTCGTCAACCATCTTCGTTGGGCATTTTCCAGAGCCATCCCCTTGTTTTTGATTTCCCTACTTTTCAAGCAATTCCCGAACCTCTTCCTCTGGAAGATCGACCAACCGGGCAATGTCTTCCACCGTCATTCCTTTGCGCGCCATGTTGCGGATCAGTTGCTTCATTCCTTGCTTCATTCCTTGCCTCATTCCTTGCCTCATTCCTTGTTCGATCCCTTGTTGAATCCCGCGTTTCATCCCTTCTTCTAATCCCTCTTTCCTTCCCTTTTGCTCATAGGAAATGATCAGCTCCAACACTTTTTCTCTTTCTTTCGTTTCCATCGCCTTCACCTCGCTTTGCAGTTGCTGCTCTTCCTTTTCCGACAGCTTTACATATGTTTCAAAAAAGCCCAACAACAGCCTTTGCCTCGCTTCATCCAGCTCCAGTCGCACCAACATGCACAAAAACTCTTTTTTCAACTCGACTTTCTCACTTTCAGTATACCCCATTTTGCCAAGAAGGGCAGCCGCAATCGGATTGTCATGTCGAATATAATCCCGCCAATATTTATTGCGCAGCTCTACAGGGAAAAAGCGAAACTGCAGTACGTCGCCAAAGGGAAACTCGATCGAGAATACGGACGATTCCTTACGGAGGGCATCATAGCTGAAGACGGCGATCGGAACGATGCGGGTGCGGTATTTTTCGAACAAACGGCTGAAATAAAGAAACATTCGTTCGGGGAATGACGGCTGGATATACGCCTGGTTTTCTACATGCACAATGATCAATCCGTCTTCTGCTCTCAGCTTTGTCTCGACCAATAGATCGACGCGGTATTTTTCACCTGCCGTGACATCGGTGAACAGTTCTTCGGACAGAAAGGACAAATGACCGAAATCAATGTGCTCGTGCATATCGGGGAAAAAGAGGAGAATAAACTCTTCGAAGAACGTTTGGATTAGTTCTTTGAACAATCGGTCATGGTCAATGGCCATTCCCTCACCTCCCTTTGAAACTTTTTGATTCGTGAGCAGAAGAAAAAATCCTGCATGGAAAATATAAAAAAATGGATCGCTAGGAAAAAACTCTGTTTTGTATTTACTTCCTGTCATACAAGCACCGGCCTGCCCACACCACGAATGTTCCTGAACTTCATGTTTCTGCGGAAAAGGGAGGTCCTGATCAAATGATAGGTAAGGTTAGGAACGTTGTTAGCAAACTGCGGTGGAGAGAATAAAAAACAACGCTTGACAACCGCCCAGTCTTTTCGATACGATGGTTATGTAATCGATTACATAAATGAGAGGACTACAACCAATGGTACGTATAAAAGACGTAGCGAAGCGGGCGAACGTATCGACGGCCACCGTATCGCGCGTGTTGCGCAACGCGGGCAACGTTACTGAAGAGACGAAACAACGCGTACTCGAGGCGATCGAAGCGCTCAATTACCAGCCGAACGTACTTGGCCGGTATTTGCGCCGCATGGAAACGGAAACGGTGCTCGTCGTTGTGCCCGATATTACGAACCCGTTTTTTTCAAAAGTATTGCGCGGCATTGAAGCGGTCGCCCTCCAGCATGGCTATCAAGTACTGCTTGGCGATACGCAAAATGACGCCCGGCTTGAGGAGCAGTATTTGAATTTGCTGCCGCAGCGGCAAGTCGACGGAATGATTTTTTTAACCGCCCGCATTCGCAAAGAACTAATGGAAGATATGGCGCGGCAGTTTCCGATCGTCTTGGCGTGCGAGTATTTGGAAGGGGCGGACATCCCGACGGTGTCGATTGACAACATTAGCAGCGCTCGAAAGGCGACGGAACATTTGATCCATCTCGGCCATCGCCGCATCGCCCACTTATCTGGGCCGATGGATGTCATTTTGAGCCGGGATCGGTTGCGCGGCTACCAACAGGCGCTGGCCCGGCATGAGCTTGAGGCGGACGCCGTTCTTGTGCAGGAGGGCGATTTCACCTATGAGTCTGGATATAATTTAACGCTGAAGCTGCTCGCCCTTGAAGAGCCACCGACAGCGATTTTCGCCGCCAATGACGAGATGGCGATCGGAGCGATCAAGGCGATCCGCCACCGCGGCGGCTGTGTTCCGGATGATGTCGCCGTTGTCGGGTTTGACGATATCCAACTGGCCTCGATTTTTGAACCTGCCGTTACGACGATCGCCCAGCCGATGTTTGAGATGGGCCAAAAAGCGATGGAGCTTTTGCTTCAGCTGATCGAAGGGAACGAGGTCAGCCGCCGTCAGCTTGTTTTGCCTGACCGCCTCGTCATTCGCAACTCGTGCGGAGGGAGCATCTAGCTTGATGGAAGCGCTCCCTTCCCTAGCGGAAGGGGGGATTTTTGCATATGTGATGTAATCGATTACATCACAAAGTGAGCCGCTCTAAAACAATAAGCAATGTGCAAGCAGGTTGCTTGAAAACAAATGAGTGCAAGGGGGAAACGAATATGAAACACACACGCCCAATCCGCCTCGGCTTGATCGGGGCAGGAGGCATTTCGAAAGAACATATCAAAGCGGCGCTCAAGCTCCCGGAGCGCGTCGTCTTGCAGGCGATTTGCGACGTCAATGAACAAGCGGCTGCGGAAAAAGCTCAAACGTACGGCATTCGCGACGTATACCGTGATTATCAAGAGATGCTCGCCTCACCAGATATCGATGCGGTCATCATTACCGTGCCGAACTTTTTGCACGCCCAAGTGGCGGTTGACAGCTTGCGGGCCGGGAAACACGTGCTTTGTGAAAAGCCGATGGTGATGAAGTCGGAAGAGGCAGACGCTATCATCCGTGCCCGTGATGAATCCGGGAAACAGTTTATGGTGTCGCTGAACAACCGTTTCCGCCAAGCGGCGCAATGGCTTCATGAACGCATCGTAGAAGGCGCGTTCGGCGGCATTTATTACGCCAAAACGGGCTGGGTGCGCCGCCGTGGCATTCCCGCATGGGGAGCGTGGTTTTTTGACCGCGAACGGTCCGGGGGAGGACCACTCATCGATTTGGGCGTCCACATGCTCGATGTGACGCTTTGGCTGCTCGGGAACCCGAATCCGATCGCGGTGACGGGGAAAACGTACGCCAAATTTGGTCCGCGCCACCAAGGGGCATGGCCGGGAACAGCGTTTGCACCGAACGTTGCGTATACGGTCGAAGACTTCGCCTCGGCGTTCATCCAGCTGGAAAACGATGTGACGGTGCTGCTTGAGACGAGCTGGGCGTCGCACATCGAAGAGGAGCGGGCGTATGTCGAGTTTCTTGGCACGGAAGGCGGCGTGCGCTGGGAGTGGAATGTGGCCGGCAACCGCCAAGAAGTTAAATGGTTCCGCAATGAGCACGGCGTCCCAGCTGATGTCACGCTCCATTTTGACGACCAAGGCGAACGGGTGGCGCTGCTTGACCACTTCGCCACGAGCATCACGGAGAATACGACACCGCTTTGCACGGCGGAACAAGGACTCACGATCGCCAAAGTGTTAGAAGCCATTTATGCCTCGTCCGAACAAGGGCGGCAAGTCCGCATCGAATGGTAGAGATGAGCTGCTTTGTGCTTGCCGCAGCAAGCTGAATTCCAATCGAGGGGGAAAACATATTATGACAACACCAATCCGCGTCGTCGTCTGGAACGAATTTCGCCATGAAAGGAAAAATGAAAAAGTAAGAGCTATTTATCCGGAAGGGATGCATGCTGCCATCGCGAGCTACTTAGCTGAAGCTGGGTTTGACACCGCGACCGCTGTGCTCGACGAACCAGAACACGGCTTGACCGACGAGGTGCTCGACCGGTGCGACGTTCTCGTCTGGTGGGGTCATATCGCCCATGACGAAGTGAGAGACGAAGTGGTCGAACGCATCCACCGCCGCGTGCTCGAAGGAATGGGGCTCATTGTTCTCCACTCCGGTCATTTCTCGAAAATTTTCAAAAAGCTGATGGGGACGACATGCAATTTAAAATGGCGCGAAGCCGATGAAAAAGAGCGTCTCTGGGTCGTCGCCCCGGGCCACCCGATCGTGGAAGGGATCGGGCCGTACATTGAGCTCGAGCAAGAAGAGATGTACGGTGAGTTTTTCGACATTCCAGAGCCGGATGAAACGATTTTCATCAGCTGGTTTGAAGGCGGGGAAGTGTTTCGCAGCGGCTGCACGTTCACGCGTGGTAAAGGGAAAATTTTCTATTTCCGTCCCGGCCATGAAACGTACCCGACGTACCATCATCCGGACGTGCTGAAAGTGATCGCTAACGCCGTCCGCTGGGCCGCGCCAGTCAACCGTGGGGAAATCGTCTTCGGCAACGTCAAGCCGCTTGAACCGATCAAAGCGAAACAAGGAGGAGCGCGATGAAACCGATCAATGTTGGCATTATCGGCACGGGCTTTTCCGCTTCTTCCCATATTGAGGCGCTCCGCCGCCTGCCGTTTGTGAACATTGTCGCCATTGCCTCAAGCAGCCAAGAAAAAGCGGAAGAAGTAGCGCGCCGGTTTGGGATTCCAAAAGCATACGGCGACTACCGGGCGCTGATTGCCGACCCGGACGTCGAAGCCGTTCACAACTGCACGCGCAACGTCCTGCATTTTCCCATCAACAAGGCCGTGCTTGAGGCGGGAAAACATTTATTGTCGGAAAAGCCGCTCGCCATGGACAGCGAACAGTCGGCCGAACTGAAAGAACTGGCGGAAAAAAGCCCGGGCTTGAGCGCCGTCTGCTTCAACTATCGCCACTACCCGCTCGTCGCCGAGGCGAAAGAGCGGCTCGCCCTTGAAGCGAAGCGCGTTCATTTCGTCTATGGCGGCTATGTGCAAGACTGGCTGCTCTATGATACCGACTACAACTGGCGGCTCGATCCGGCGCAAAACGGACCGTCGCGCGCCATCGCCGACATCGGCTCACACTGGTGCGACACGGTGCAATACGTGCTCGGCAAACGCATCGTCGACGTGTTCGCCGATTTGCGCACCGTCCATCCGGTTCGCTATAAACCGAAGCAAGAAGGGAGCACGTTTACATCCGGACAGGATCAAGACGCCGAACCAGTGCAGATCGATACAGAGGACGGCGGCAGCGTGCTCGTCCATTTTGACGACGGCACTCATGGGGCGTTTACGATTTCCCAAGTGAGCGCCGGCCGGAAAAACCGGCTCTATTTTGAAATCGCCGCCGATGCCATGACGCTCGCTTGGGACCAGGAGCATCCGAACCGCCTTTGGATCGGGCGCCGCAACGGCCCGAACGAAGAAGTCGTCCGCGACCCGGCGCTCTTGTCACCGCGCGCCGCTTCGCTCGCCCATTACCCGGGCGGCCATGAAGAAGGCTGGCCGGATGGGCTGAAAAACTTGCTCTTAGACTTCTACAGCGCCATCAATCGAAAACAGCGCGGCGAGGCGCTCGGCGAGCTGCCGTTTGCGACGATCGCCGACGGCCATCATACAATGACGATCGTTGACGCCATTTTGGAAAGCCATCGGACGAAGCAATGGGTGCGGGTGACGGAATAAGTCGCTGCCAGCAAGGACGCTAACGGCGCGCCAAAATGAAATGAAACAGTGGACCGGACTCCGACTGACCGGCCTACATCGCGAGAGGGAGGAGAAACACTAATGAAAGTAGGCGTATTTACCGTCTTGTACCAACAACTGCCGTTTGAAGAAATGCTCGATAAAGTGGCCGCGATGGGCATTGAAGCCGTCGAGCTGGGCACCGGCAATTACCCGGGCAACGCTCATTGCGACCCGGATGTGCTGTTAGACCAACCGAAAAAAATCAAGGCGTTGAAAAAAGAGGTTCACGACCGCGGCCTTGTGATCAGCGCCTTAAGCTGCCATGGCAACCCGCTTCATCCGGACAAAGCGTTTGCGAAACAATCACATGACACATGGCGGAAAACGGTGAAACTCGCCGAGCAGCTCGAAGTCCCGGTCATCAACGCCTTCTCCGGCTGCCCGGGCGACCATCCCGGCGCCAAATACCCGAACTGGGTCACGTGCTCTTGGCCGCCGGATTACTTGGAAATTTTAAAATGGCAATGGGAAGAAGTCGTCATCCCGTACTGGCGCGAAGAAGCAGCGTTCGCCAAAGAGCATGGCATCACGCAAATCGCCTTTGAAATGCATCCGGGCTTCGTCGTCTACAACCCGGAAACGCTCCTCAAACTGCGCCAACACGTCGGTGAAGCGATCGGCGCCAACTTTGACCCGAGCCACCTGCTTTGGCAAGGCATCGACCCGGTTGAGGCGATCAAACTGCTGGGCCGCGAAAAAGCGATTTTCCACGTCCATGCGAAAGATACGTACTTAGACGAAGCGAACATCCGCAAAAACGGCGTGTTGGATACGAAACATTACAGCCAAATTCTCGACCGCTCGTGGGTGTTCCGCACCGTCGGTTACGGGCAAAGCGAAAAAATGTGGCGCGATATCGTCAGCGCCCTGCGCGCCGTCGGCTATGACTATGTGCTCTCCATTGAACACGAAGACATGCTCGCCTCGATCGACGAGGGGCTGTCCAAAGCAGTGGCGCTCCTGAAACACGTGCAGTTTAAAGAAGAACTGCCCGAGATGTGGTGGGCATAAAAAAAGAAGGCGGCAAGGAGAAACTCTTTGCCGCCATGGTTGTTTTTCGCGAGCTTGGCATCCTATGGCTTCCCAAGTTGCGAAGTGGCACAATTGAGCTCCATGGTCCGATCAATCCCCATTCTCCTAGCCAACTGCCTGTTCCCGCTTATGAATCAGCTGCATGAGCATCCGAACGGAAAACGATAGAACGAAAATGGTGACAAACGAATGAACCCACGTCCACCGATGGTATTCGATCAAATTCGTGTACTTTTCGTAAAGCACCTCAACGCTTGTCAACGCAGCGGTATACAATAGGCATTGGCCAACAATGCCAGGCAGGCGCGAATGATACGAAGTTTGATAAAAATAAACACAGACGATCGGATAAAGGAAATATTCAAACAGAATGCTTGCTTCAAAGTATTGGTCTAAAAACCGGACAGGGTACTCTAAGAATTTTTTTTCTACGACAATCACGCCAAAAAACGAGGAAAAGTACGCTTTTAACAAGAACACTAAAATTTTATCCTTGATCGGCGGGGTTCGCAAGCTGAAAAATAATAGTGCGAAGCCAACAACGAGCAGCCCCCACAAATGGATTCGATCCATGCGTTCGTCCTCTCCTATGATGGGTATTAGTTATTATGGACGGATGCGGCTTAGTATAAAAGCATCTTCCGCGGAGCAGCTTTTGCCCGGGGACTTTGCCACTAAAGGAAAAGGATGCTCAATGTTCTCAAAAGGATGGGATTGAATGGAAAACAGAGATCAAAAACCAGATTTCTCAAATAGAGAAATATGGGGATCCTTGACCTTTTCTATATTCACAAACGGTGCCGTCACAAGGAAATGCGTCTTTTTCACTACTAAGCAGAATTATCCATTGGAAGTGAAGAAAAGGCGGATCCAGTGATTGGCTGACAGCTTTGGTGCCATCATCCCCCATCCACGGTGCTAGCACCACATCTTATACCGCACGCGCCGCTTGGCGGCGGATGCGTCCTTTCATGAACAGAAGCCGATGCCCATCGACAGTCAAATCGATCATCGCTCCATCTAGCACATCGTGCCCCGACTTCCGTTCGTTCGCCTGCAAATACGCCACCCGATACCACTTTCGCCCGTATTCAAAGTACATATACCGCCCACGACGAAAATCGATCCAAAATTTCACCGCCTCACCATTCACGGTCTTCCATACATACCCCCACGCCCGGTCTTGACGAATCGGCGCCATTTTCGGGCGCGCGGAATTGATGGCTTCGTAATACAGGCGGTGTTCGATGTCAAACAGCACCACGATTCTTGTCCCCTTTCAAAAATGGACTATAGTATATGTATAGCGCTTCGGGGAAAAAGTAGACATGCCTATTTCTTCATCTCCCCAAGCATCCGCCTCGCAAGCAGTCGAATCGCGAGCGTTAAGGAGAACATGGTTACGAATGAGTACTCCCATGTCCAACGATGGTACTTAATCAAATCTGTATACCGCTCAAATATTACCTCTAGCCCTGTCAATGCCGCCGCATATCCCGCACATTGCGCCATAAGAACCAGCCCGCGCGAACATCGCGATGTCGCGTAAACGTATACGCTAACAACTGGGTAGAGAAGATATTCAAACATCACACTGTTGTCCGTATAAGCCGCGAAAAAACGGATCGGATACTCAAGCAACCCAGCCCCAGCGACAATCGAACCAAAAAAACTAGATGCATACGCATTCAGCAAAAACGACACCCATACATCCCGCGCCGGCAACAAGCGGAAACTAAACAAAAGCAGCCCGATGCCAATCGCCGCAAGCAACCAAAGAATAAGCCATTCCATACAAACCCCCAAGCACGAATCATGTCGATTTTTCTTTAGTATGGCACGGGGAAGGGGGGAGTATGTGGAGTTTCGGATTTATTATGTTGTAATGCTTCATAACGGTTTTATAGGTAGAAACAATAGTTCTTAGGAAACAGGAGGTGATTTATTCTTTCTATGAAAAAAAGGTAGGATCTTGTAAAATGAATAATATAGTCTCGTAAATGGAGGAATGGATATGCCGATATACAATAAACTCGTTCGCGACCGCATCCCAGCCATTATTGAACAAGCTGGAAAAACGTTCACTACTCGCATACTCGACGAGGAAGAATATAAGAAAGAACTGCAGAAGAAAGCGTTTGAAGAGCTTAAGGAGTACGTACAGGCAATGACCGATGAGGCTGCCCTCGAAGAGCTTGCGGATGTGTTGGAAATCGTTCATGCCTTAGCCGCATGTCATGACGCTTCGATCGAACAAGTCGAACAAATCCGGATGAAAAAAGCAGAAGAACGCGGCGGATTTCGGGAAAAAATTTTTTTAGTCGAGGTTCATGATGAGTAAAGTCGAGTTGATTTCACGGCGGCTCATTGACAAGTTGCAGGAACAAATAGGCCGCTCATCGACGATATACATATTGACGTCGTTTGCCATGAAATCCGGGGTCAGCCTATTGAAGGACAGTTTGCGGGCAGCGGCAGAGCAGGGGGCGGACATCAAAATTTGTGCTGGTGATTACTTGTTTGTTACCCAGCCGGAAGCGCTGCGTGAACTGATTTCGATTCATCCCGACATCGAAGTGCGTCTGTTTAGAAGTGATGGGATTTCGTTTCATCCGAAGGCTTACTTGTTTGAGGATAGCGAACAAGGCTACTTTGTCATCGGGTCTTCTAATTTATCCCGTTCGGCTCTCACAGACGGCATCGAGTGGAATGTGGGGCTGGATAAAAGTGTTGATGAAGATATATTTGCCGAAGCGATGGAGCAGTTTTTAAAGCTGTTTTACGCTCCGGAAACGGTGCCGGTCAACGCTGAAACGATCGCTGACTATGAAAAACAGTATCAGGACTATCACCGGCGGCACCCAAACTTAGCCCGCATATGGGCGGAGACTGAGGAAATCGAGTTGATGCTTCCGTCGGAAACGGAGAAGAAGCAAGAGGGAGAGACAGCGGACAAGGCCGATGTTGTCCATGAAACAGCGGCGCCATACGGAACGATCCAGCCGCGCTTTGCACAGGTGGAGGCATTGGAGCGTCTGGAAGTTGCCTATGAAGAAGGATACGATAAAGCCATGGTGGTCATGGCGACCGGGCTTGGGAAAACGTATTTGGCCGCTTTTTTTGCCCGCCGTTTTTCGCGGGTGCTGTTTATCGCTCATCGCGAAGAAATTCTTCGCCAGGCGAAGCAGTCGTTTGAACGCGTGACCACGGATCGAACGGCAGGGATATACGACGGCAATCAAAAAGATGGAAATGCGGATATGGTGTTTGCCTCGATCTTTACGCTGAGCATGAAAAAACATTTGCTTTCGTTTCGTCCTGACTCATTTGACTTGATTATTGTGGACGAGTTCCACCATGCGGCAGCCCGCTCATACGAACGCGTCCTCCGGTATTTTCAGCCGAAATTTCTGCTTGGCATCACCGCTACTCCAGATCGGAGCGACAACAAAGACGTATACGCCCTTTGCGACGGAAATGTCGCGTATCGCATCGATTTTATTGAAGCGGTGCAGCGGGGGTGGCTGGCGCCGTTTCACTATTATGGCGTGTACGATGACACGGATTATTCGCAAATCAAATGGCTCGGCAATCGGTACGATGAAGAAGAATTGCTTCAAGCGCAGCTTCGTGAGGAGATGGCGGAGAAGATTTTGCGAGCGTGGGAGACATATAAGAAAACAAGGACGCTTGTCTTTTGTTCATCGATCAGGCAAGCTGATTTCCTGTCCGACTATTTCCAGCGTCACGGCTACCGGACGGTCAGCCTTCATTCAAAGCAGACGGACATCCCGCGCCAACAGGCCATTGCCATGTTGGAACACCGTGAGCTGGACGCTATTTTCACCGTCGACTTGTTCAATGAAGGGGTCGATATTCCTTCTGTCGATACACTTTTGTTCGTGCGGCCGACGGAATCGTTGACCATCTTCACCCAGCAAGTTGGGCGCGGGTTGCGGCTGTACAAAGGCAAGGACTATTGCGTCATTATCGATTTAATCGGAAACTACCGCAATGCGGATATTAAGCTGCGTCTGTTTGATACGCGGCGAGATGAAACAAAGAAAAAGGCGCGGGAATCCGTTGTGCCAACGGTTCCGGAAACGTGCGAACTGCATCTTGATATACAAGCCATTCATCTTCTCGAGGAGATGCAGAAAAAACGCCAGCCGCGCAAAGAACGGTTGCTGGCCGATTACAGACAGCTCAAGCAAGAGCTTGGACGTCGTCCGAGCTACTTGGAGTTGCACTTACACGGAAGAAGTGAAGCAGCGGAATATAAATCAGAGTTTAAATCGTATGTTGGCTTCCTTTATTGGGCAGGGGAGCTGTCGGATTTAGAGAAGGAAGTGTTCCTCAAGCATGAACAGTGGCTTGTTGAGGTTGAGCGGACGGTAATGTCGAAAAGCTATAAAATGGTTGTCTTAAAAGCCATGCTCGAGCGTGGGCCTTCGGGCTGGTATGAGCCCATCACTCCGCAACAAGCGGCGCCGTTCTTTCACCGATATTTAACGGAAAAACAATACCGAAAGCGCGTCGATTTCTCCGATGGGGAAACGAAACGTCTTTGGGAGTACGACCAAGAAAGGGTGAGCAAATTGATTGCCCGCATGCCGATGACGAAATGGAGCGGCAGCTCAAAGGGACTGATCTCTTTTGCAAACGACGTGTTTGCGCTCCAATTTTCCATCGCGCACGAACACGAAGAAATCTTGTACAATTGGACGAAAGAAATTTGCGAGTATCGGTTGCATGTGTATTTTGAAAGGAAGGAGAGATGAAAAATTGATATATACACTGTAGATGAGCAATTTTTGCAACAATAATTACCATAAAAAGAGACAAACAGGGTATCCCTTATGCCACATGGAGCTGTTTTTTGACAACATCCATGGGAATATCTTGCTTCGCTGCATGGTAAATGAACTCGACGAGACGATGCCTTTTCTTCGTTCGGAGAAGATCAAGCCCGGTAGAGAAATCACAGTTGGACTCGAACATACTGTACACATAAGCCAGTTGCACTAAGATCCCATACCGTTTCACCGCTCGAACCTGACGAACACGATACCCATCGAGTTTCCGCTGGTCTTTTGCCTGCCGGAAAAAGCATTCGATCGACCAGCGTTGGGCATAGTGGCGCAAGATGTCTTCATCGCTTAGCTCCCGGTCGGTGCTCAAGACGCAGTGAAGATGTTCCGATGTCATCGGCTGATTGGCTTTCCAAGCGAGCAGCACCACCGCATGGTCGAGACCGTTGAGCGCTCCTTCGTAACGATAGACGCGATAATGCTCTTCTCCCACCGTGACGAGGTGAGTGTCATTCGGTTCGATGGAGCGGGCAAACGGCTTCGCTTGGATGGCGATGCCTTTCGGGTAGAGAATTCGGTTCGTCTTGAGCATCGCGATGACGTGGAATCCTTTTTTCAGACAGGCTTCCACGAGCGCTTGCGATGGATGCCAAGAGTCCATGAGCACATAAACAGGGCGACTCACATCCAACGAAGAAAGCATCTCGATCGCCAATTTTCCTTTGCTGTTCCCAGCCGTCTTGTCGTAGAGGCGAAAGGCAAAAGGAAACGCTTGGGTCATCGTATGAACCATGAGCCAAACGAGAGAATGTCCCCAGATCGACGTTTTCTCTGTGTGAGAATCGTGCCAATCACACCCTTGAATGGCGTGCGTGGCCCGTGACGAAGGCTTTGTTTTTTGGCAAATCGTATCATCGATCGAAACAAAAATGGGTTGATTCTCTCGTTTCGAGCTGCGTTCGACACGACGAAGGATCCACTGCTGGAGTTTGCGAAGCAATGTTTCTTCATCCCACGGACTTTTCGTGAAAAAATGGCTCAGTGTCGTGCGATGATTCGGATGAAAACTCCCATGATGCAGATCGGTCAGCGTTCCCGAAAAGCCCTTTGTAATCATCGCATCCACGATATGAACGAGATGCTTCATGACAGGTTTGGAGAAATAAAGAGCCAACCCCAACATCGTGAAAAACTTGTGAATTCCTTGATGATGTGCTCATCGATTCGTGAGACATGAACCTCCTTGTGAATGGTTTGGTAGCACATCTATTCTAACCAAGGAATCGGGTTCATGTCTCTTCTTTTGTTTAGTTGTAAATTTATGTTAGCGGATTTGCTCATCTACAGTTCTTTAAATGAGAGGATCATTAAAAAGGAGTTCGAAGTTTATCGGCCGGAGAATTTGCGAAAGTTATATGACTACTGTATCGTCAATGGTTTTGAAAATCAATGGACACCAAGAAACCATCTTCGCGGATAGTGGGACGAATAGCGAAAAAAGAATGAAGAAGTAGGTCAGGCTGTCTATTGGCCTATTTATTAAAATTATTTTGGGAAGTGAACCACTCCCAGTTTAGACCCGCTTGAATTGGTAGAATTCTTTCGAAACAATGATAAATTATCATTGACTTACTTCCTAAAACATTCTATGTTATTATTGTCACAATTTTTTGAAAGTGGAGGAGAGATGAGCGATGAGTGTAGCTCAGGAAAAAAAGGGGTATTTCGGTGAGTTTGGCGGCAGTTTTGTTCCGCCTGAACTACAGGAAGTGCTTGACTATTTGGAAGAGCAGTTTCTGAAATATAAGGATGACCCGGAATTCAATGAGGAGTTTCGCATGTATTTGCGGGAGTATGTCGGCCGCGAGAGCCCGTTGACGTTTGCGGCGCGGTTGACGGAGCGGCTCGGCGGGGCGAAGATTTATTTGAAACGCGAAGATTTGAACCATACCGGTTCGCATAAAATCAACAACGTCATCGGACAAATTTTGTTGGCGAAGCGGATGGGGGCAAAGCGGGTTATCGCAGAAACAGGAGCGGGTCAGCACGGAGTGGCAACCGCTACGGCTTGTGCGCTGCTTGGCATGGACTGCACGATCTATATGGGGGAAGAAGACACGAAGCGACAAGCGCTCAATGTGTTCCGTATGGAGCTGTTAGGGGCGAAAGTTGTTCCTGTCTCGAAAGGACAAGGACGATTGAAAGATGCGGTTGATGAGGCGCTGAACGACCTTGTGCAAAACTATCAAACGACGTTCTATCTGCTTGGTTCGGCTGTTGGGCCGCATCCATATCCAAGCATGGTGAGACATTTTCAGTCGCTCATTAGTGAAGAGAGCAAGCGACAAATTGTAGAAAAGGAAGGAAGGCTTCCGGACGCAGTGGTGGCTTGCGTTGGTGGGGGGAGCAACGCCATTGGAGCATTTGCTCATTACTTGGATGAACCAAGTGTACGGCTCATTGGTGTGGAACCGGAAAAAGCTGCGACGTTGACCAAAGGGGTTCCGGCGGTGTTGCATGGATTTAAATGTTTGGTGTTACTTGATGAAAATGGAAACCCGCAGCCCACATACTCGATTGCCGCTGGGCTCGATTATCCGGGCATTGGTCCGGAACATAGCCACCTGAAAGTCTCAGGGCGGGCGGAATACTACACGGTTACGAACGAGGAAGTGCTTGAGGCGTTTCAAGTGCTATCTAAAACAGAAGGAATCATTCCGGCACTTGAAAGTGCTCATGCGGTTGCGTATGCGATGAAGCTCGCGCCGACATTAGGCAAAGACCAAATCATGATTGTCAATCTGTCTGGACGCGGCGATAAAGATGTTGAGCAAGTGTTTCATATGCTCAACGTGGAATAGGAAGGTTGGTTGGCAGAATGCACGGGTGGGTGCATTCTGTTTTTTCTTAATCTATGTGATGGTGAGGATTTGACGAGCACTTCCGAAATAAATAAGCGACCCAATTTTTCAGGGGAATGAGCCCCCTCTTATTGATAGAATTGAACTACTCCAGCTTAATTTCTGACGAAAGTTGAAGATGGAGATTCCTGCGAACACCGAAGCATCCTTCAATTTTTTAGTAGGTTAGCCCCGTCGTCCCAACGGTTAGCAGTACAAGGGGCGTGAGCCCCCTGCAAGTGTTGCAAACTTGTACGTCGGACTCGTCACGCATCCTAATTTAGCTTAGTTTTCGCAACTTCAGTGTGCGTGGAGGCGAATGGTGCCTGGATATTTTATGTGACAGAGCATTTCCTGTCACAATCCCATATATCCAGTTTTCAAAAAACCACTGACAGGAATGTTATACTGTACAAATAAACGTTTTAGCTATTGTCAACCGACATTCATTGATCGAAATAAAAACGACTATTCACTGAAAAGCCAAACGCACGACAGGATGCGTTTTGTTTATCAAGTCCCGAATTCGACCGTTTCGAGGCCATTTTAGGCAAATGAAAATGGCTAATATGCTGTGATATCAAGGATTTGGCGATGCGGATCCTAGAAAAGAACGCATATACCTCCGATCCCTTTTGTATCAAGGGTGGAAAGACATTTGGTTTGCCTAGCGAGGGTCGAACTCTAATCATTAAAGAGAGGGCTCTTTGAATGCCTGGCCGATAAAAGAAACCTCCCGCTTCAGGCGTGCGGGGCATAGCCCAGCGATAAGCGGGAGGGGGAAGGTTGATTGGCGGCAGCCAAAACGCATGGCATGGATCAATAGCAGCAACCACTGTAGGTTTGTTTGGTGCTAAACCGCCGCTTTAGTTTTGTACGGTCGTCCGCTGTTCGATGAACGGACTTAACAGATTTTGGTCGAATATTGTCTCAAGCAGCAACACCGTTTCAAGGGCGGCTTGGCAGTCGAGCGTTTCGTCTTCGGTATGTTCGTTTTGGTAGCCGACAGACAAATTAACGGATGGAATGCCGAAGGAGGCGAATACTTTCGCATCGCTTAGACCGCCTGTCGTTGTTTTCCAATCGGGCATGCCGGCGAGCGCTCCGGCTTGTTTGAACAATTGCCCGTATTCATCCGGGCAAAACGGTGTGCCGCCGTTGGAGGTGACGATGTCGCGAGTGCCGCGGCGGTCAACGACGATGGCGGCATCAACGTCGCGCAAAAAGTCCCGGTCGAGATGGCGTGAACCAAGGCAGCCGATTTCTTCCCGGACGGTAAAGGCGATTTTTAGTGTGCCGTGAAAGCGGGAATGGCGGATGACATCTATCAGTTCGAGGATCACCGCAATGCCCGCGCGGTCGTCGGCGCCTAAAATGCCCGATGAAGCGCGCAGCGTATTCTCGTTGCATACGATGGCGCGGTCAGGCGGGAACGAGCAGACCGTGTCCATATGGGCGGATAGGAGCACGGTCGGTCCGTCTCCGCAATGGATGGCCGCGAGCAAGTTGCCATAGTGGTCGGTGTACAGTTCGTCGGTTTTTGGACGCAGTCTTCTTTGCAGATGTCTGCAAACTTGTTGTTCTCGTCCGCTCGGTCCGTTGATGTCTAACAGGGAAATGAGCCGTCGTTTGAATGCTTCAAAACGGTAGGCCAACAGCTGCCCAGGATGGCGCCAAACGTCATAGAGCCGCTCGGCCATGACAAGCAAGTCGTCCATATGGTCCGGATCATAGTGCAACAAAATCCGTTGGAACCTCCCGGAATGTCTGCTGAGGCGGACGTTGATGCGTTTCGGTGCGCAGGTGCGGATGATGGTCAGTTGCTCAGCGGACAAGTCATGAAGGAAGTAAAGCTCAGCGGGCCGCCTTCCTTCTCCATCGCAGCTGCAGATTGTGTAAATGTGCATCATATTCAGCCAGCGGACGATGCCGCGGATGTATGGGTCGATTTGAATGAGCGGCAGTTCGTTTTTCGTTGGATCGATGAGCGATTCTCTCCCTGGCACGCTAGGGTGGCGTGTTAGCTGTTTAGCTGTTTGGGTGAGCGCTTCCATCCATTGTTGTTCGGAAAGCTGTTTCAATGACTGTCCCTGACGGATGAGGTGGGCGAGTATTTGTCCGAGCCATTGCCCCGTTATGCCTGTTTCTTCTCCATGTGGAAGAAATCCGTGCCGAATGAGCCATTTCACACTGTTTTTCATTGTATCCATCTCCTTTCGTTTTCGGTACAATACAACTATACCAATCGGGCTGTGACAGCCTGTCACAAGGAGAGGAGCGAGGGGAATGCTGGAGCGGGAGATGTTTCCGCATGAACAGGAGCGGCGTCTGCTTGAAGAACGGAGAAAAGAAAAAGATCGGGAAAAAAGACGAAAGATTGAAGAGCAGCTCATCTCATTGTACGTGTATGTTGGGGAATATTTCAAAATGTCCCGCCCTGACCCGAAGCAGGCGAAACTGTACTTGCAGAAGGCGCTACGGTACAATCCGTCCCATGCGCTCGCCCATTATCGGTTGGCGCATATTTATTACGGGGAAAACGAATATGCGAAAGCGGTGCACCATTTCAATTGCGCGCTTTCGAAGCGGGCAGATGGCGGATTAAACGATACGCAACGCATGCTTAGTCATATGGTTCTTGTCAATTGCAGCCTTTTGTTGGCTTCAGAGTCCTTGCAGGCAGTCAAAGAACTCGAAGACAGCTTGTATGATGAGGAGTTGGTTGAACGTTATCGCGGCGAGATTTTGCTGCAGCGGGCGGAAGAGTTTGCGCGGGCGTTATATTGCATCGTGACGCCCGCTGGCAGAGATATTGTGGCAGAAGAACGGTATTTTGCTGAGCAGGAGGAATGCCTTTCGAATGAGGTGCAGCTGTTGATCGAAAACGACCGTGATGGGCTGTTCGTCCGGTACGGGGGCAGTGAGTGGTTCAGCTTGGACTACGCTTCGTTTTACTTGTTGGCGTTGCTGCTATATAGCGAGCAGCCGTTGACAGGAGACGAAATACATCAAACATTGTTTTTTTCTTTTTTGGAGCGTGAAGTGACGGAAGCGGCGATCCGAAAAATGATTGAACGGCTCCGCAACCGGCTTCCGTTTTGGGAGAGAATCATTGAAACGACGCGCATCGGCAACAGGGGAGCGCGCCGTCGACAGCCGGATGTTACATACCGTATTTTTTGTCGCGCCAGCGACGTGTTTCCATGGGAGCGGTGATATTTTTTAATGTAATTTCCGAAAGAAACCCTCCTTCTCGACGAACGTGAAGGGCGACAGTTCAGTAAGTAGGCGGGAGAGGCAATTCGATTGGTGATAACCAAAACGCATGATAGAATAAAGATGATATGATGGCCTTTGTGAACTGGATATGAGGGGGTTGCATGGGGAACATCATAGGCGAAAACCAAGCGGCTTCTTCTATGCGTAAAAGATCCAAGGGGCAAAAAATGCCCCAGCTTCGGGAACTTTAGGGGTGGGGCGATCCGGAGTCGCGCTCAGGGAGAGGGAAGGATGCTTTCGCCGCGGAACGGAGAAGCTCCTACTTCGAGCGTTGGCGAAGTGGGAGGAGTTCACAGTAAAACGCTGTTTTGAATTGTCAAAAGGAAACACTTTTTTCTCGAGAATGCGAAAAACTTGTTCACTTTCACAAAGATGTGGTAATCTTTTGAAATAAGACCTATTCATTGATATGGTTGGTTCGATTGTTGAGACAAGGCAACGCCATGTTCTATTGTCAGTACGGAGTTGGTTTCTTGTTTCAACGCTGTAAGGAAGACAAAGTCCATACCGAATAGGAGGCAAGTAAGATGAGTCACGCTTGCATGGCGCCGTTGACAGTTGGAGTGAACAACAGATGAAACAAAAGCTAATGAACATGCTAGAAAAACGCAAAGAGGAAATGATCCGCCTTCGCCGCCATTTGCATGAATATCCGGAGTTATCGTTCCAAGAGAAAACAACGGCCGAATACATATTGGATTTTTACAAAGGCAAAGATGTCGACATCCAGTCGAATGTAGGGAATGGCTATGGGATTGTCGTTACGATTAAAGGAGGGAAGCCGGGAAAAACGGTCGCCCTTCGCGCTGATTTTGATGCTCTTCCGATTGTGGAGGAAACCGGTCTTCCTTTTCAGTCGAAGAATGAAGGGGTCATGCATGCGTGCGGCCATGACGGGCATACGGCGTATTTGCTCGTTCTTGCGGATTGCTTGATTCAACTGAAAGACGAGATCCCTGGCACAGTGAAAATCATTCACCAGCATGCTGAGGAAGTGCCGCCTGGTGGGGCAAAAAGCATTGTTGAATCGGGATTGTTGGATGATGTTGACAATATTTTCGGCATTCATTTGCTTCCGATGCATCCAGCGGGTGTGGTCGGGTATCATAGCGGGCATTCGATGGCCGGACGGGCTTATTTAAAAGTGGAAATTCAAGGGCGCGGCGGTCACGGCTCTTCCCCCCATAAAGCCAATGACGCGATCGTGGCGGGAGCGTATTTCGTCACAGCGGCGCAAACAATTGTCAGCCGCCGATTAAATCCGTTTGATATGGGGGTCATTACGATCGGCTCCTTCGATGGGAAAGGGACGTTTAACGTCATCCGCGATCATGTGACGCTCGAAGGAGATATTCGTTATATGTCGAATGAAACGAAAGAGATCATTGAAACGGAGCTGCGACGGATCGCTGCCGGAATCGAAGCGGAATTTGGAGTGAGGTGCGAGCTCACGTTTGTTCCTGACTATCCGCCGCTGTATAATGATCCGGAAGTGACGGCATTTGTGAAGAAGTGCCTCGAAAACGCCAACGACCCGGACATTCAGGAGGTTGTCGAGTATCCGATGTTGTCGCCTTCAGATGATTTTGCCTACTACTTGGAACAAATTCCTGGCTGTTACTTTTATGTGGGTTGCACGCCCAAAGGCGTCGAACAGCCGTATTTTAACCATCATCCGAAGTTTGATATCGATGAGGATGCTCTGCTTGTCGCGGCGAAAGCGGTAGGCCATGTCGTTTGCGCGTATTACGGGTTTGAGTGATAGCGTTTGTCTTGTTGAGGAAGGCATCATTGACTGCCTTCCTTATTTTTTGGACGGATGGCGGGCGATCAGGGAAGGATGTCGTGCGCGTGTCATATGTTTGTTTCGCTGCATCAGATAAAACTCATTATAGAAAACTATGTTCTAAATAATCAATAGATCAAATGCAAAACTAAACGCTGAAAGGAATGGGGTTGCCCGTTGCTTTCCATCTCCTTCTCGTCAGACGGAGATGAGGCGGCCGTGTTTTTGGAAAGGATGATCTTCTTTTCTTATTTACAACGTAACATTGTTATGTTACATTTATGGTTGTAAGGGGGTGAGCCGCTCATGGAACAAGAATTGATTTCGAAAAAAGAACTGCTCGAGCTGACCGGCATTTCGTATGGCCAGCTGTATCGCTGGAAGCGGAAAAAGCTCATTCCGGAAGAATGGTTTATTCGCAAATCGACATTCACCGGGCAGGAGACGTTTTTTCCGAAAGAGAAAATCTTGGCGCGCATTGAACGGATCAAGGAGCTGAAAGATGAACGGTCTCTTGATGAGTTGGCGGCCATGTTTGCGCCTGATCCGGCGGCGGTTGTATTGACGAAAGGGGAAATTGTAAAACGTCACATTGTTTCGGATGTTGCTATGCGGTTATGGAGCGATGAGTTGGGCGATCGCCAGGACGTTTCGTTTGGGCAACTTCTTTCTCTTTATCTTGTTGACCGGCTTCTTCGTTCCGGTGAGATCAGCATAGAAGAAGGAAAGGACATATGGATGATGTTCGAGAATCATTATCCAAAATTGCAAGGGAAATCATGCGAGCTGGTCGTGCTTCGTAAAATGGGGGTGACGGTCTGCCTTCTGGTGGAAGAAGCGGCCGGCTTGTATGTGGAAGAAGGGGCGAAGCTCGTTGCGCGGCTGCACGTGCCAACGTATATCGAAGAGTTGAAATTGACCATTTCGGAGGGATAAAAAGGATGGAGCGGCGCGATTTAGTCATTGCCGGAACCGGGCATGCGTCCGGCGGGCTGTACAACTTGGTGAAATTGTCGGGGAATGGAAAGCTGTATGGCGACATCGATTGCCTAGAGATGCAAGTGCAAGGAAATGCGACCGTGGAAGGAAGCGTGAAAGCCAACACCGTTCATATTGCCGGGAAAGGCCATGTGACAGGTGGGATCGAGTGCGAGTGGATGAAAGTGAGCGGGAGTGTGAAAATTGGAGAACATGTGCAATGCCAGGAGGCGACGATTCGGGGCCGCGGGTTGGTGAAAGGTTCGTGTGCGGCGGAAAAGGTTCGCGTCCATGGTGAGTTCGACGTTGGCGGCGATTGTTCGGCTGAACGGATGGAGGTGGAAGGCCATTTCACGGTCGGCGGGCTGCTGAACGCGGAATATGTCGAAGTGAAGCTGTTAGGCCCAAGCCGTGCTAAGGAGATCGGCGGGGAAACGATTATGGTAAAGCGGCAAGGAAGTTCGCTGTTCAAAAAATGGTTTTTCCCAGCGGAGTTGACCGCCGATGTCATTGAAGGAGATGAGATCCATCTCGAACATACGACTGCGAAAACGGTGTGCGGCAACCGCGTGACGATCGGGCCAGGGTGCCGCATTGAGCGGGTCGAGTACCGAGAGGCATTGGAATGCGATGAAGAGGCGAAAATTGGAACCATAGAGAAAGGGTGAAAATCATGGCGGCGAGAAACTTGACCATTAACGGATCTGCGTTTTCAGGTGGAGGGGCGTTTGATCGCGTGACGATTCGCGGTGATGCGACGATTCACGGCGATGTCGAATGCGATCACTGCAAAGTGTTTGGTTCGGCTGACATGAAAGGGGCGGTGACCGCCCGCACGATTCACCTGTTTGGCCAAGCAGACATCGACGGGCCTATGCGTGCGGAGAAAATGGATGTGTTTGGGGAAGCTGACATCCGCGGCCATGCCTGTCTTGAGCATCTTCAGCTGCGCGGGATCGTGCAGATGGAGGGGAGTGTAGAAGCGCATGCGATTCGCGGCTATGGCGAGCTGTCAGTGTCGGGAAGCTGCGAAGCGGAAACCGTTTCGTTGACAGGCGTCGTGCGAATCGGACAGACGCTGAATGCGGAGCAGGTGGAATTGTCGTTGTATTTTGCCGACAGCTCGATCAAGGAAATCGGCGGTCGGACGATTCGCATTAAACAGAGCAAAACATGGAAGGCTGTGCATTGGTTGACACGTCTTTCTCCATTGAACGCCACGTTAGTGGCAGACACGATTGAAGGCGATGACATTTATTTGGAACATACAAAAGCCGCAGTCGTCAGGGGGGAGCGGGTGACGATCGGCCCGGGCTGCGAGATCGGGCTTGTTGAATATCGGATGGCGTTTGCCCAAGACGAACATGCTGCGGTGAAAGAAAAAAGACAGAGGTAGAGGGAGAGGAAACGGATGGAGAATAAGGACACCAAAACGGGATTAGTCGTGATCGCGCTGTTGCTCGGCATTTTTGTCGCGTCGATGGACAATACGATTGTGGCAACAGCGATGGCGACGATTGTCGCTGATTTAGGCGGGCTCAAGCAGTTTGTTTGGGTGACGTCCGCCTATATGGTCGCTGAGATGGCGGGGATGCCGATTTTTGGGAAACTGTCCGATATGTACGGACGGAAGCGATTTTTTCTGTTTGGGATGATCGTGTTTTTGTTTGGCTCTGTACTGTGCGGCATGGCGCAAACGATCGTGCAGCTCAGCATTTTCCGCGCTATTCAAGGCATCGGCGGCGGGGCGCTCGTGCCGATCGCGTTTACGATTATGTTTGATATTTTTCCGCCGGAGAAGCGCGGGAAGATGGGCGGGCTGTTTGGCGCGGTGTTTGGCTTGTCCAGCATTTTCGGCCCGCTGCTTGGCGCCTATATTACCGATTATCTCAACTGGCGCTGGGTGTTTTACATTAACATTCCGCTCGGGATTGTCGCGTTTTTGTTGCTTTGGATTTACTATCGTGAGTCGCCGAAGCATTCGAAGCAAAGCATTGACTGGCTCGGCGTGATGACGCTCGTTCCAGCGATCGTCTGCCTGATGTTTGCGTTGGAGCTTGGCGGCCAGAAGTATGCGTGGGACTCGGCCGTGATTATCGGATTGTTTTCATCGTTCGCCTTGCTCTTTCTCGTGTTTTTGTATGTAGAAACGAAGGCGGAAGAGCCAATCGTATCTTACCATATGTTTCGCGAGCGCCTGTTTGCGTCAACGACCTTGGTCGCTTTTTTCTCCGGCGCGACGTTTGTCGTCGCCACCGTGTACATCCCGATTTTTATTCAAGGGGTGACGGGCGGTTCGGCGACAAATTCCGGGCTGATTTTGTTGCCGATGATGCTTTCGACGACGGTGTCGGCCCAACTCGGCGGCTTTTTGGCCGGGAAAACGAGCTACCGCAACGTGATGTTCGGATTTATGCTCTTGTTTACAGTCGGGATCGGGCTGCTTGGCACGATTGATGAGCATACAACGCGGCTTACGGTGACGTTTTACATGATCATTGTCGGATTAGGGGTGGGCGCCTCGTTTTCCGTGCTCGGCATGGCGGCGATCCATCATTTTTCCGAAGCGGAGCGGGGCGCGGCCAGCTCGACGAATTCGTTTGTACGGTCGCTCGGCATGACCGTCGGCATTACAGTGTTTGGAATCATTCAGCGAAACTTGTTCACCAATCAATTGACCGAGCAGTTTCGCGGCATGGCGCAAGGAGCGCCTGGAGCGAACATTCACGACCCGCGCGCGATGTTGTCGCCGGAAGCGCGGGCGCACATCCCGGCCCCCGTGCTCGATCGCTTGACCGAGGCGCTCGCTTCGTCGATTGCCGATACGTTTTTATGGGCGCTCCTCCCGGCGGCGCTCACAATCGTTTGCGTGCTCTTCATGTCCAATGACCGACTCACGGCGTGGACAGGTGCGCGGGGGAACGCAAAGGAGCAATGAGGGGGCGCGCCTCCTTGTTTTGCCGCCATTGTAAAGAGAATAAAAGTGGACAATGCGCGGACGGATGCTCATGATGCAGTTGGGGTGACGCCGTCCGCGTGTGGTTTATTTCGAACTTATAGGGAACGGTTGTTGTCTTCACAGAGGAGAATGGCGGAGCCAGAGAAGGACGGTGCGTTGCATCACTGGATGGATTTCAGGCGAAAAAGCGGACGGTGAATGCAATTGTATGTATATGCAAAAAACTTACAAATTACAATGCCTCGCCGATAAAGGCAAGGGGTGCTTTTGGTTTTCATTGAAGCGAAAATCGAGACAAGTGGTGTGATGGTGTTTATAGGGAATGTTGAACAATTGCAGTATAATAGGATTATACATTCAATCGATAAGGAGATTGGCTCTATGCTTCAAGCAATCGTCTTGTTTCTTTTGGCCGGCATAGCCGAAATTGGCGGCGGTTATTTGATTTGGTTATGGTTGCGAGAAGGGAAGCCGCTTTATTGGGGAGTTTTTGGCGGGCTGGCGTTGGCATTGTACGGTGTCATTGCTACCTTTCAGTCTTTTCCATCATTCGGCAGGGTGTATGCTGCCTATGGTGGGGTGTTTATTGTTCTTTCCGTGTTATGGGGATGGCTTGTTGATCAGAAAACACCGGATCGATACGATTGGATCGGCGCGGCGATTTGTTTAGTAGGCGTCGCGGTAATGTTATGGGCGCCGCGCCAATAACATGTTTTGTTGATGAAAAAAAGAGTGGGAAGATGGGCAACTGTGTGAGAAATGTCACTGAATCCCGCCTTTTTTTCTTTTATTATACATATAGGGGTATATGTTTTGGGTGGCGGGTGAAATACTCGCTCATAGGGGGATGGATGAAGCCACATGATTGTTTAGGGAGGATGATCAAGATGAGAAAAATCGTCATTGTTGGCGGAGTGGCAGGGGGAGCGACGGCGGCCGCGCGCCTTCGCCGGTTGAGTGAAGAAGATCATATTATTCTGTTTGAGCGCGGCCAATACATTTCGTTTGCCAACTGCGGGTTGCCGTATTATATTGGCGGTGTGATTGAGGAACGGCGCAAGTTGCTCGTGCAAACGGCGGAAGGGATGTCGAAACGGTTCCGGTTGGATGTCCGTCCGTTGAACGAAGTGACTGCCATTCACCGCGACCGCAAAACCGTTTCCGTGCGGAATGTAAAGACGGGGGAAGAGTACGAAGAAACATACGATATTCTTATTTTATCACCGGGAGCGAAGCCGATTGTCCCGCCGATTCCCGGAATCGAAGAGGCGGAGGCGCTGTTTACGCTCCGCACAGTGCCGGATACAGACCGCATCAAAGCGTATATTGACGAACAAACACCACGGCGCGCCGTTGTGGTCGGCGGAGGGTTCATCGGCGTGGAAATGGCGGAGAATTTGGTGCGGAGCGGCATCGAGGTGACTTTGGTCGAACGGGCCGATCAAGTGATGGCGCCGATGGATTATGAAATGGCGGCTATTGTTCATGACCATATGAGGGAGCATGGGGTCGAGCTTTTGCTGGGAGATGGAGTACTGGCGTTGGAAGAGCGCGGCCGCCGTGTCGTCCTGACGAGCGGGCGTGTGCTCGAAACGGATATGGTGATTTTGGCCATCGGCGTTCAGCCGGAAAGCGGGCTGGCCCAAGAAGCTGGCTTGGAGTTGGGCGTTCGCGGCACGATTAAAGTGAACGAGTATTTGCAGACGTCTGACCCGTCGATTTACGCCATTGGCGATGCGGTGGAAGTGAGACATTATATTCATGGGTTTGAAACGTTCGTACCGCTCGCTTGGCCAGCCAACCGACAAGGGCGGCTTGTTGCCGACCATATTCACGGTTTTGACGCGAAATATAGCGGCACATTGGGAACATCGATTGCGAAAGTGTTTGAACTAGCAGTCGCAGCGACAGGGCTGAACGAAAAAACGTTGCGGTCGCTGGGTGTTCCGTATGAGGCGATACACATTCATCCGCTCAGCCATGCCGGGTATTACCCGAACGCTGCGCCGATGACGTTCAAATTGATTTTTGACCGCAACAGCGGGCGCATTTATGGCGCGCAGGCGATCGGAAAAGAAGGAGTTGACAAACGGATTGACGTTATCGCCACCGCGATCAAGGGGGGATTGACCGTCCGGGATTTGCCGGACTTAGAGTTGGCCTATGCGCCGCCGTTTTCCTCGGCGAAAGACCCGGTGAATATGGCAGGGTACGTCGCGTCGAATATCATGGACGGTCTTGTCGAGACCGTGTCATGGCATGAAATAGATCACATCGTTGCGAAAGGCGGCGTGTTGGTCGACGTGCGCACGAAAGAAGAGATCGCGCACGGCATGGTTTCCGGTTCAATCCACATCCCGCTCGATGAATTGCGTGACCGTTTGCAGGAACTTCCTAAAGAAAAAGACATCTATGTCATATGCCAAGCCGGGCTGCGTGGATATATCGCCGTCCGCATTTTGCGGCAGCATGGGTTTCGCGCGATCAACGTCGATGGCGGGTATCGCTTGTATGCTGTTGCCAAATAATAGCGAATAGGACGTCTTGCCGACAAGGGCAAGGCGTTTTTCATTCGAACGGCCTGTTTTTTCGGCAAACATTGACAACCAGTTAGCAGCCCGCTAATATACCTATAGGGGTAGTTGTGAAACAAGATGCTTCCTCGTTCGAAAGCATCTGATGATAGCGCCAAAAGTGTTACGAAAACTCTACACAGACCATTCCATTGAGCATCGTGGGGCATGTGGAGAGCCGGATTCGCCCTTGACCAACACCCGCCAAAGGCGGGGAAAGAGTCGTCAAGGGCGACGGGGACAAAAAGAAGGCATCTGATGGCAGGAGTGTAGCATATGGGTGATGTCATTGCCATAGGACCGCTGCTGATTCGCACAGGCTGGATGATTTGGTTTGTTGCTGGTGTTGGAGGGTATTTGTTTTGGCGGACGATTTGGACGGGTTCAAGCGAGCAGCGGAGAGCGATAGAGCAATTGTTCATAGATGGTGTATTGGTCTACATGCTTGTGTGGAAATTGAGTCCGGTCATTGCCGATCCTTCTTTATTATGGCGCAATCCGCTCGGCGTCTTATATTTGCCGGGTGGAAGCAAAGGAGTGCTGTGGGGGATGGCTGCGTCGGCGGCCATGATTGTGTTTCGAATTTATCGCCGAAACATTTCCTGGCATGTGGTAACGAATTCGTTCATTGCCGTTTATTTGGGGGCTCACTTCATATATTATTTGTTTGAGAGGCCATACGGGAAGCTGATGAGTCATTCTTCTCTTTTTTTTCGCCATCCGATCTATTTGTATCAATTGCTGCTCTCCGTATTGGTCATGTTGTGGATGATCGGACGAAGAAAGTCGATTGAAAGAGTAGACGGTCCATATTGGTTTTTCGCCGTATGGAGCGTTGGCCAATGGCTGATTTGGATGATCGCCCGATAATCCGCATCTAAGGTAAAAAATGATGAAAATATCCCATCTGCTTAAATGCCTGAGACTATCACGCCGCTCGGAATCTTTTGCAGAAAAGGATTCGGTTGCTGTCTTTGTAAGGCGGCCCAAGCGCGGGGCACACGGGGATCGCTCGGCCCTCTTCCCGTCGTGCCGTCGTGAGAGGGAAATGATCTGGAAAGCTCCTCCCCCTAAGCGTGAACGTAGGCGGTGGGAGTAGACCGCCGGAATTAAAAAGAAGGGGTGATTGATCCATATGTCAGCGATTTTCGCATTTGTTGCAGGTGCTCTTTCTTTCTTTTCTCCTTGTATTTTTCCGCTTATTCCTGCTTATGTCGCTCATTTGACGGGGACGAAGGTGGCGGAAAACAGAATCCAAGCCGGAAAACAGGAAATTGTTCTTCGCTCCCTTGCTTTTATTGGCGGGTTCAGCATTATTTTTGTGCTGATGGGCGCAACGGCAAGCGCGATCGGGCAAATGTTGATTCAATACCGAGGATTGATGGAAAAACTCGCGGGTCTATTTATTGTCGTATTTGGGCTACAAATGGCGGGTGTTCTCTCCTTTCGTCTATTGATGAAGGAAAAACGTTGGGATACAAGCGCGAATAAAACAAAAGGGTGGCTCAGCTCTGTATTTGTCGGAATGGCGTTCGCCGCAGGTTGGACCCCTTGTGTCGGACTGACACTGTCATCCATTTTGTTGTTGGCGAGTTCAACGGAAACGCTATATAGTGGAATGGCCCTTCTTTTGCTTTATTCTCTCGGATTGGGCGTCCCGTTTTTGTTCATTTCTCTCGTCATGACAAAATCATTGCAAATTGTCAAAAATGTGAATCGTTGGATTCCAATGTTGGCGAAAGTGAACGGCTGGTTGCTCGTTGTGCTTGGCGGTTTGCTTTATACGGGACAGATGACGAAAATCAGCGCCTTGTTGTCAAGCTATTCGATCTTTTCATTTTAAGGTGGAGGAGGAAAATTGAAGAAAGCGGCCGTGATATTAGTGCTTCTTGTTTTGACAGGATGGGCGATCTACGATGCGTTTTTGCAAAAAAACAACTTTGAGGAAAAAACAGGAGGAATGAGCAGCAACCAAGCAGTTGAAGGGATTGAAGTGGGAAACAGGGCGCCTGATTTTGCGTTGCGGACGCTTGAGGGGGAAGAAGTGCGGTTGTCCGATTTTCGCGGAAAAAAAGTGATTGTGAACGTATGGGCAACGTGGTGTCCGCCGTGCCGTGCGGAAATGCCGGATATGCAAGCGTTTTATGAAGAATACAAAAATCAAGGAGTAGAGATTGTAGCGGTAAACTTGACTAAATCAGAGAAGAATTCAGAACAGGTGGCGCGCTTCATTGAAACGTACGGCATTACATTCACAGTCGTTCTCGATGAAAAAGCAGAAGTATCCCAACGATACCAAGCCCAGGCGATTCCGACAAGCTATGTGATTGATTCAGAAGGAATCATACGGAATAAAATGATTGGACCAATGAGCAAAGATTGGATGGTGGAGCAGATGAAACAGATCGATTAAATCAATATGTGAAGGGGATATTGGAGATGGAAAAGGAACAACGACAGACGACGGAGGATTCCAAATACATTCAACAACATTTAGCGAACGAACGGACCTTTCTTGCCTGGATTCGCACGTCGATTGCGGTGATCGGGATCGCGTTTTTGGTTATCAATTTGCATGAAAAGTCAACGAGCAGCGCATTGTCTACGGTGATTGTCCAATGGATCGGAGCGTTGGCGGTCATTATTTCCATCTGCACCATTATTTTTTCGACTACTAGTTATGTTATAAAAACAAAACAAATTAATGAGCAGACATTCCGACCGTCACGTCCGTTAATTTGGTTTTTAGCGGCCTTGTTGTTGTTGATTACCGGGTTGTTCGGTTACTATTTTTTCAGTCTGCTTTGATGGTATGGGAAACTTCAACAAGTTTCCGGCAGGCTGGCGGTTAGAGAATCAATGTCTGTGAGTGAAAGGATTCAACGCTTCACCAAAGGCTATGGTTGAAACGAAGGGGGCAGGCTATTCGCTCCGGTCTTTTGAACAACATACTGTTGCACCTTTCATTTGATCGAGGGATATAAAAATACCCTCTTTCTTTTTTTGGAATCAAACAGAATCAGGGAAAACCCTTATGGGTATATGAATGTATGATATATATAATGTAATTAAGTTAGTTAAATAGATTTGAATCCGAATATGAAGGAGTGATTGTAAATGGCTGGTGTGCATCATGTAAAAGTTGCGATTGTTGGAGCAGGCTCAGCGGGGATTTCGATTGCAGCCCGTTTATTAAGAAAAAATCGTGAACTGCATGGTCGAGTGCTGCTCATTGACCCATCGGATAAACATTACTATCAACCACTCTGGACACTGGTCGGCGGTGGCGCAGCAAAAGCAGAAGATACCGTACGGGAGCAAGCCTCACTGATTCCCGAAGGGGCGAAGTGGCTCAAAGAAGCTGTCGAAATGTTCTCTCCGGAACGCAATCAGTTGAGAACGAAAGAAGGTTCAACGATTCATTACGATTACCTTGTCGTAGCAGCTGGCATTCAAATCAACTGGGGACGCATTAAAGGTTTAAAGGAAACGATCGGAAAAAACGGGGTTTGCAGCAACTATTCCTATGACTATGTCCGGAGCACATGGGAGAACATCCGCCATTTTCGCGGCGGCACGGCCATTTTTACTCAACCAAGCACACCGATCAAATGTGGCGGTGCACCGCAAAAAATCATGTATCTTGCCGATGATTATTTCCGCCAGTCAGGTGTGCGTGACCAAACAAAGATTATGTTTGTTTCTGGTTTGCCTAATATTTTCGCTGTCAAGCGATATGCGGATACGCTTGAAGAAGTCATTCAACGGAAAGATATTGAAACCAAGTACCGTGCAGACTTAGTTGAGATTGATGGAGAAGAGAAAAAAGCAACGTTCCAACATTTAGATACCGATGAACGTTTTACACTAAGTTTTGATATGATTCACGTTACACCTCCGATGGGCCCACCCGACTTTATTGCTAAAAGCCCATTAGCTGATGCTGATGGATGGGTGGATGTCGATCCGTATACGCTGCAGCATAAAACGTACAAAAATGTGTTCGGTTCTGGCGACTGTACGAATCTGCCTACGTCCAAAACGGGAGCGGCCATCCGGAAACAAGCGCCGGTCGTGGCAGAAAACTTGCTTGCGCTCATGCGCGGAAAGCCGTTGCACGCTCGCTATGACGGTTATACATCGTGTCCGCTTGTAACCGGTTACAATCGACTTGTTTTGGCTGAATTTGATTACGATAAAAACCCGCATGAAACGTTTCCGTTTGATCAGTCGAAAGAACGATTCAGCATGTATATCATGAAAAAGCACTTATTGCCAATCGTGTATTGGGATGGGATGTTAAAAGGATTGATGTGAAGGAGGGGAGAATATGCCGCTCGAACCTATGTTGCAACTACTCGAAAAAGATGAACAACGCGAGGCGCTGCGTTATTTGATTGAAAAGCTCCCGGAACTAAAAAAAGCGATGGAGTCTGTGGAAGACAAACTCGCCTTTGTCCAACATGTCATGAACGATAAGCAATCGCTCGAAGTACTGTTTACCGAACTCGAGGAAAAAATGGAGCCATTCCGATTGACGGCCGCGCACGTTGAAGCGTTGGCAACGCTCATTCAGTTGCTGCCAACACTTGTTCAATGGTTGCAAAAAGCAGAGGAACTCATTTCGTTTTCCGTTAGTGTGCTTCGTGACCGTGAGTCGATGACGTATATCGTGGAGGGAGCGAAAGAGGTTGTTCCGGTTGAAAAAGGGCTGGCCATTTTAAAAGAGACCCATGAACGTTTTCAGCGTGAACGTGATTCATCTACTGTTTCGCTGTTGCGCATGTATCGGTTGTTAAAACACCCGTTGCTCCAAGATGGTGTTAAATATATAGAGACGCTTTTGGATGTCATCCATCAACATCGTTTGTAAAAGGGGGATGTGACATGTTATTTCGTTCATTTTTCGATGAGCAGCTGGCCCACATGTCTTACTTAGTTGGTTGCCAGCGGACAGGGGAAGCGATAGTCATCGATCCCGGACGCAACGTAGATCAGTATATCGCCACAGCCAAAAAAGAAGGAATGAGAATTGTTGCAGCCGCTGAAACACATATTCACGCAGATTTTGTCTCCGGTGCCAAAGAATTAGCCAAACGTTGTGGAGCAAAATTGTATTTGTCGGATGAGGGAGATAAAAATTGGAAATATCAATATTTAGATGAGGTTCATCACGAGCTTGTGAGAGAAGGAAGTGTCTTTACCGTTGGACATGTCGAATTTAAGGCACTTCATACACCAGGGCATACACCAGAGCATGTTTCATTCCTTTTAACGGATCGAGGCGGCGGTTCAACTGAGCCGATGGGCATTTTTACGGGTGATTTTGTGTTCGTTGGGGATGTAGGTCGGCCGGATTTGCTTGAAAAAGCGGCAGGGGTTGTTGGGACGGCAGACGTTGGGGCTCGCCAAATGTTTCAGTCATTGAAAAAATTCAAAGCGCTTCCAGATTACTTGCAAGTATGGCCGGCGCACGGAGCGGGGAGCGCCTGCGGAAAGGCGCTTGGCGCTGTTCCTTCTTCAACGGTTGGATATGAAAAGCGAACCAACTGGGCGCTAAAAATTGAAGATGAGGAAGAGTTTGTGAAACAATTGCTTGCAGGGCAACCCGAGCCGCCAAAATATTTTGCCATGATGAAACAAGTGAATAAAGTTGGTCCTAAATATTTGAGTGAAGAAGAAGTGCCAGTGTTGTCAACACGTGAGCAACTTGACGAGTATCGAGCAAACGGAGCATTTATTTTAGACATTCGTCCTCCTCGAGAATTTGCGAATGCACATTATGCAGGATCCATCAACATTCCGTTTAACAAATCATTTACAAACTGGGCAGGTTGGTTTATTAACTATGATCAAGACATTGTGTTGATTGCAAGTCAAAAAGATGTACAAGCAATTCGCAAAGCCCTTGCTTATATTGGGTTGGACCGCATTGTTGCACACATTGAACCAGTCGTTGCATTAAGCGGTGAAGTAGAGAGATATGAAGAAATGGATGTGCAACAATTGCGTCAATATTTACAAGACGAGCATTATCACCTTATTGATGTGCGCAATCAAGCAGAATGGGACGAAGGACATATCGAAGGGGCGCAGCATATTATGCTCGGCACGCTTGCGGATCGTTTAAACGAGATTCCAGAGGGAAAAACGTACATTGTTCAATGTCAATCAGGTGCACGTTCAGCAATTGGCGCCAGTATCTTACAAGCAAAAGGAGTAAAACAGGTGCTGAATTTAAAAGGTGGGTATTTAGCGTGGGTGCAAGAAAAACTTCCAATTGTCAGAAAAGCATGAGGACTGATTCCATCAGTCCTTTCTTTCGATTTTTTCTTTTTAAACCTCTGATAGGGGAATGGAGGTAAAAATGAGATTTTTGGATAGAATTTTCACTTACATTCAAGACGGGATCATTGTAATGGATCATGAACGAACAATTGTCGAAATGAATCCAGCTGCTAAGCGACTCACTGGATGGCAGCTTGGCGAAAAAGTACCATATTGCTCGTTTTGTCAAAATCGTGATGTACGTCAAGGCGAAGAGCGATGTTATTTAATTTCCACTGAAGAAGTGCCGTATTTTTTATCTGAAATGCCAACTTATCATGGACACTTAATTGATGTGGAAATGAGCACAGCGCTTATCCTTGAACAAGACGGTGCAAAATATTATTTGCTTGTACTTCGTGACCAAACGGCGAAGAAAAAAGAAGAAGAAGTGCTGCATTCCAAATGGATGGTGAAAAAACTAACAGAAGCAAAAGAGGAAGAACATAAACGTCTCGCACAAGAATTGCACGACGGTGTTGGTCAGTCACTCTACAGCATTTCTATTGCTTTAGATAATATCATACAACATATACAGGATGAAAAGTTGCACGCATATGTCAAAGAGGTGCGCGAAGAACTTGGCCGTGTCATGGAGGATGTAAAGCTATATGCCCAACAACTTCGTCCGAAAAGTTTAGACGCACTTGGGCTCGTTCCAGCTATTCAATCGCTCATTCATTCATTTCAATCAAAAATGTCAAATATGTCGTTTTCTCTTCAAACGAATGTATACATGCGTTTGTCGCCAACGGTGGAAATTAATCTTTACCGTGTCATTCAAGAAGCATTGCATAATGTCATGAAGCACGCAAAGGCAACAGATGTATGTATAACAATCGAACGAGTGGGGCAAGAATTACACGTATCTATTAAAGATAACGGAGTTGGTTTCGAGGTTGAAGAAAAACGCGAAGGACTTGGCTTAAAACATATTCAAGAGCGTATTTCCCATTTGGGTGGAGAAACAATCATTACGTCTTCACCAATGAAAGGTACAACGATTTTTGTATGTGTACCGATAGAAGGGAGTAAAGAGGATGAAAGTGTTAATCGTCGATGATCATGATTTAATTCGCAAAGGCATTCGTCTACTCCTTGAAGGGTTTCCAGATGTTGAAGTCGTTGGAGAAGCCAGCAACGGTTGTGATGCGATTACGCTTGCGTTGAAGCATCATCCTGATGTTGTTTTGCTAGACCTTTCTATGCCGACAGGACTTGATGGATTTACAACCGCAAAAACAATCATGGATGAACTGGATACCAAAATTGTTGTTTTAACCATGCACGATGAAGAAATCTATGTGCAAAAAGCTCTTCAACATAACATTCATGGCTACTTGCTAAAAAACAGCCAAACGAACGATTTGTACAAAGCATTGAAGGCGGTATGCCGAGGAGAACGGTTTTACCGTACACATATTCCACAAGAGAAGCTGGAAAAAATAAACACGGAAAAAGAGCCGAGCTCTCCTCTTACAAATCGTGAACGGGAAATTGTTCGGTTGACATTTTTAGGATATACCAATAATCAAATTGCGAACAAATTAAAAATCAGTCCTAAAACAGTTGAAAGTCATAAAGCGAACATTATGCAGAAGCTTGGGATTAAGGAAAAACATGAGCTCATTCAATATGCGTTAAAAAATCAGATTGCAGATTTAGTATAATGGATCAATTTTAGTGATCATTCTATGCGTGTGATTGGAGATCAGGGGGCTGATGCTTTGCTTTTTACCATGAATATGCGAAAAATATCGCAAATTATTCGTGTTTGTAGGGGATAGTTTGTGGGATCATAAAAAATTAAGTATTCGTCGTCGATCCCTCTCTTCCCTCCCACCAATCAAAGGTGTAATAATGAAAGATATGTCCCAACGCTTTTGGGACATACTCTTGGGAGGTGAAAGGAATGTCTAAAAAAATCGGAATCAAGGAAAATTTATATCAATTTACTTTGTTAGTCGTTACCAATTTCTTTGTTGGATCAATGGTGGGGATTGAACGAACGGTTCTACCGTTATTAGGTGAGGAACAGTTTGGTTTGGCTTCTACAAGCGCAGCCCTTTCCTTTATCGTTAGTTTTGGTTTTTCGAAGGCGATTGTCAATTATTTTGCAGGGCAAATTGCTGATAAGTTTGGCAGGAAAAGAGTTCTTTTGTTAGGTTGGGTCGTTGGTTTATTTGTGCCGATTCTCACTATTTTCGCACATGCATGGTGGGTAATTGTGTTTGCAAATATTCTGTTAGGTATTAACCAAGGACTGGCTTGGTCAATGACAGTGAATATGAAGATAGACATTTCCAAAGCGAACCAAAGAGGAACAGCAGTAGGTTTAAATGAATTCGCAGGGTATTCTGGTGTGGCAATCATGGCGGCAGTATCAGGCTATGTTGCTTCTTCCTACTCATTAAGGCCAGAACCGTTTTATTTAGGGATCGGTATGGTTATTATTGGAATTTTATTATCTCTCATTGTAAAGGATACTGGGCAGCATCTAAAGATTCAAATGCAAGACAATGCCACAAAAACTAAAAGTAATAATAATTTATCCTCCAAAGAAGTATTTAAATTAACAACATGGAAAGATAAAAACCTTTCCAGTATTAGTTTTTCTGGATTGGCGACGAATTTGAAAGATGGGATGGCTTGGGGGCTCTTTCCTTTATATTTTACTAATGCAGGTTTAAGTGTTAGCCAAACAGGTACAATCATAGCCGTATATCCAGCTGCATGGGGATTTTTTCAGTTGTTTACGGGAGTGTTGAGTGATAAAGTCGGAAGAAAAAAATTAATTGCCTATGGAATGTGGACACAAGCATTTGCCCTTTGGCTTATCTTATTTGTTAACTGTTTTTCTTTATGGCTTTTAGGTGCTATTCTGTTAGGATTGGGTACAGCCATGGTTTACCCAACTTTGCAAGCAGCTATTGGTGATGTTGCATCACCTAACTGGCGCGCATCTTCAATGGGGGTGTACCGTTTTTGGAGAGATAGCGGTTATGCGTTCGGGGCTCTCGCTGCAGGAGCAATAGCAGATTTATTAGGAGTGACATGGGCGATCGGGATCGTGGCTTTGGTGCCGTTTGTTGCTGGAGTCTATTCACGTGTACGGCTGGATGAAACTTTGAAAACAGTGGCAAAGTGATGTCATGTTGCTTGGAAGAAGAGTTCAGCGACTTTCTTGAAAGGTGAGCCGTCATCTCTCCTGCATCTGCCCGAGAAGGAGGGTGAAAAACCGCTGTGGTGCGCCAATCAGCGGCATTTCAATGAAAAAGAAAGTGGGGTCCGCAAGGTTTCTCTCATTGAAAAACGTTTGGGATCTGCAGCGTTTTGCACTAAATCGCTTGCCCACTAGGTTGCCGCCAATATCGAGAATATTTTTGGAGGTGTTGTTTGGGTGGATGCAGGCGAATAATTCAAGTGTATTGCGATTGATGTTGGTTGACAGTGTGTGTTCTTTTCTTGAGACAAGCAACGGTCTCGAATATGGAGATGCAGTGAAAAAAAGCAGCGTTGATTGCACTGCTTTTTTTGGTTGACAAACGAAAAATCATTCGATAATATAATTAGTGTGATACACATACATGTATATGTATATTACAAAACGGCATGTATGTATAAAACGAAGGCAAGTATTCAAACATAATGACGAAAATATAAGGAGGTCATTTTGATGAAAGTAGCGATTATTGCAGCAAACGGCGGGTTGTTTGATGCGTACAAGGTGTTCAACATTGCGACAGCCGCTGCAGCGGCAGACGCGGAGGTCGGTGTGTTTTTCACGTTTGAGGGGTTGAACCTCATCCATAAAGAAGCGCACAAACAATTGCCGATTCCGGAAGGGAAAGAGCATTTCCAACAAGGGTTTCAAAAAGCGAATGTTCCATCGATTGCTGAATTGCTTCAGATGGCGCAAGAGATGGGGGTAAAGCTGATCGCTTGCCAAATGACGATGGATGTCATGGGTCTTGATAAAGATCAATTCGTCGATGGCATTGAGGTGGCGGGGGCGGCGACGTTCCTGCAGTTTGCGAAAGATGCCGATATTACATTAGCTTTCTAACTAACGGAGAGGAGGAAGAATATGTCACAAGTCACTGTCTATACAACAACGACATGCCCATACTGTGTCATGGCGAAAAACTTTTTACGCGCTCAAGGTATTCCATTCAAGGAAGTGAATGTCGAGCTCGATGCGGAAGCGGCGCGGAGATTGGTCGAAACAACTGGACAAATGGGCGTGCCGCAAATCGAAATCGGCGGCCGCTGGGTGCTTGGATATGATCCGGATGCCATTATGGCGCTGTGGAATCAAGCGAATCATCGTTAAGAATAACAGATGATGATATCAGGAGGGGATATCGTTGGCGAAAACGATTTCGGTTAAAGAAATCGCCAATAAGATTATTCGCGGTGAGGAATTGTTTATCGTCGATGCTCGCAACCCCGAAGATTTTGCCGACTGGCGGATCGAGGGAAAAAGTGTTGAGGTTGTGAATATTCCGTATTTTGAAGTATTGGATGGCATTGAACCGTATTTGGATCGTTTGCCGAAAGAGAAAAATAAAACGATTTATGCCGTTTGCGCGAAGGGCGGTTCGTCGGAGTTTGTAGCTGAACAGCTGGAAGCGGCGGGTTATATGAATGCCTACTCGATCGAAGGCGGCATGAAGGCGTGGAGCGAGCATTTGGAACCGGTGAAAATCGGTGAGCTGAAAAGCGGGGGAACGATTTATCAATTCGTCCGCCTTGGCAAAGGGTGTCTCTCATATCTCGTCGAATCGAACGGTGAGGGAGCGTTGATCGATACGAACCGCATGACGGACGCTTATGTCCGTTTTGCGAACGAACAAGGGATCACAATCAAGCATGTGCTTGACACGCACTTGCATGCCGATCATATTTCAGGAGGACGCAAGCTGGCGGAAGAACTGGGGGCAACGTATTACTTGCCGCCGAAAGACGCGGAAGAGGTGACGTTTGCCTATACACCGATTCAAGATGGCGACCGCATTCGCGTCGGCCATGTCGTGATTGAAGCGTTGTATTCGCCAGGACATACCATTGGCAGCACATCTTTTATTGTGGATGACCAATATTTATTAACGGGTGATATTTTATTCATCGACTCGATCGGCCGCCCGGATTTGGCGGGGAAAGCGCAAGATTGGGTGAGCGATCTGCGGGTGACGCTTTACCGTCGCTATAAACAATTGATGGATGACTTGATTGTATTGCCAGCCCATTATATGGGACCGAAGGAAATGAATGAGGACGGCAGTGTCGCCGAGCGGCTGGGTGTTTTATATAAGAAAAATCACGGATTGAATATTTCAAGCGACGATGAATTTCGCCGCACCGTGACCGAAAACTTGCCGCCGCAGCCGAATGCCTATCAGGAAATTCGCCAGACGAATATGGGGAAATTGCATCCGACAGAAGACGAACAGCGGGAGATGGAAATTGGCCCGAACCGTTGCGCCGTTCGGTAGGGAAAAGCCGGCGTTTTCCAATGCCGGCTTTTTTCATCTCTGTTAAGTATAATAAAATGGAAATGAGAAAGAGGAGGAAAAAGGATGACAGGGCATCGTTTTCATTATGAACACGCTGAACGATTATTGGATCCGAAGCGCAAGGAATGGATCGACCCGCAACGGGTCATTTCGATGTTGTCCGTGAAACCGGATGACACGGTCGTCGATTTTGGCGCCGGGAATGGCTATTTCACGATTCCTCTCGCGCAGACGACAAACGGAAAAGTGTACGCGGTCGATGTGCAGCCAGAAATGATTGAATTGCTAAAACAGCGAGCTGCGAAACTAGCGGTCACCAACATCGAATATCGGGTGGCGGATGTTGCTTCGACCGCCTTGCCTTCTCATTCGGTGGACAAAGGGATCATGGCGTTCGTCTTTCATGAAGTGGAACAAAAAGAAGCCGCCCTTGACGAAATTCGCCGCGTGATGAGGCCGAATGGGCAGTTTCTGCTGATCGAATGGGAGGCGATTGAAAGTGAAATGGGGCCGCCGCTTCACGAGCGAATTCCGTCGGAGAAACTGTTTTCCTATGTGAAGCAAAAGGTGGGCGACGTGGAATTGATCCATTTTCATCCAGCTGTCTATGGTCTGTTGATTCGTTGGGAATAACGAACGGGTGAGGAAAATCTTTCTTGTTGTTATCATACCGTGCAGGGTATATAATAATCGTGCATATGGCGAGTGGAGGGGGTGAACCGTTGATTGTCATCAGTTGGTTATTCCTTCTTATTCTTTTGGGTGCGGCGTTGTATCGACGCTACTATCCTGTCAAACATATCCCATGCTTTCCGGTAGAAGAGATTCCGGACGACTTGCTTCTTGTCGACTTGCGCGATTATAATGAAAGCAACGGCTCCATATTTAGCCAAGCGTTGCATGTTCCGGTGGCGTATTTGAAACGGCATGCGCGGGATATTCCGCCAAAGCCGCTTCATATCATCGTTCAAGATGACATCGAAAAAAACGTCGGCATCCGCCTGCTGCGCCGCTATGGCTATGAGGTGAAAAGCTATTCGATTACGGCTTGTGATTGTCAAGAAAGGGGGCGAACGAGCCGATGGAATATAACAAAGAGATCAAAAACCGCTTAAAACGCATTGAAGGACAAATTAAAGGCGTTCTTGGCATGATGGAACAAGGGAAAGACTGCAAAAGCGTCGTTTCCCAGCTGTCGGCGGCGCGCAATGCCATTGATCGCGCCATTGCCGTCATCGTCAGCGCCAATTTAGAACATTGTCTTCGTGAAAGCATGGAAAAAGGGGAAATGACCGATCATCTTGTGAAAGAAGCGGTCGAACTGCTTGTCAAAAGCCGATAATGCGTTGATCAACAAAAAGATGTTGACAACGTTCTTTTTCTTGTAGTAATATACCCATAGGGGTAATGGTAATAAACATTGTGTCATCAAGGAGGTTATCAATGATGAATGTAGCGAAAGTATTGGATGCAAAAGGATTGGCTTGCCCGATGCCGGTGGTAAGAGCGAAAAAAGCGATGGACGAATTGCAATCAGGTCAAGTGCTCGAAGTGCACACGACAGATAAAGGAGCAAAAAATGATTTGCCGGCATGGGCGAAAGCAAGCGGCCATACGGTCATCGAGATGAAAGAAGAAAGCGGTGTGTTGTTGTTCTGGATTCAAAAAGGATAAATTCTGTTTTTTTCATACCTATATAGGTATGTGGAAAGGAGGCAGCTAGATGACGCAACCAAAGAAAAAGACGACGATCATTTTGTTCAGCGGCGACTATGACAAGGCGATGGCGGCCTACATCATCGCCAACGGCGCCGCGGCCTATGACCATGACGTGACGATTTTCCATACGTTCTGGGGGCTCAACGCTTTGCGGAAAGAGGCGCCGATTCCAGTGCAAAAAGGATTTCTTGAAAAGATGTTCGCAAAGATGATGCCGCGCGGCGCCGACCGCATGGGGTTGTCGCGTATGAATTTTGCCGGCATCGGCCCGAAGCTGATCAAAAAGGTAATCAAAAAGCATAACGCGATGCCGCTTCCGCAGTTGATCGAGATGGCGAAAGAGCAAGGCGTAAAGCTTGTTGCTTGCCAAATGACAGTCGATTTGCTCGGGCTGAAGCCGGAGGAATTGATCGATGGCATCGAGTTTGCCGGTGTCGCCGCCTATCTGGCCGACGCGTCAGAAGGAAATGTGAACTTATTCATTTAATCAAATGAGGGAATCCTATGTCACAAATGATCCTCAACATCATCTTGTTTGTCTTGCTTGTCTGGTTTCTCGCCAGCCGTTTCATTCCGCCGAAAGGAGTGCGGATGATGACGGCGGCGGAACTAAAGCGGCATCTGAAGCAACCGGGCGTGCAATATATTGATGTGCGCACCCCGATGGAGTTTCGTTCTTACCATCTGCCAGGGTTTCGGAACATTCCGCTTCACGAATTGGCAGCCCGTGCTCACGAACTATCGAAAGAGAAAGAAGTGATCGTCATTTGCCAAAGCGGGATGCGAAGCCAAAAAGCAAGCCGACTGTTAAAGAAAATGGGATTTCAGCACGTGACGAACGTCAAAGGCGGTTTAAACGCCTGGCAGTAGAGGAGGATGACGATGAAAACCATCACGCCAAAAGTGGTAGAAGAACGGCTTCGCGCGGGAGAATTACTTCATATCATCGATGTGCGTGAGCCGGAGGAAGTTGCTGCGGGCAAAATCCCCGGAGCGGTCAACATTCCGCTCGGTTTGATAGAGTTTCGCATGCATGAATTGGACAAAAACGAGGAATACATTCTCGTCTGTCGTTCTGGTGGCCGCAGCGGCCGTGCGGCGGAGTTTCTTGACCGTTATGGTTATCAGGTGATCAACATGACAGGGGGCATGCTGGCCTGGGAAGGACCTGTCGAATAAGTTGTAAGGAGGGATTCGTTCATGATTAAAGTTGATATGACCGTTGATGCGAAAGGACTGTCCTGCCCGATGCCAATCGTTCGGACGAAAAAGGCGATCAATGAATTGCAACCGGGTCAAGTGCTCGAAGTGCAGGCGACGGACAAAGGATCTAGAGCCGACATCAAAGCGTGGGCAGAAAGCACAGGGCATCAATATTTAGGAACAGTCGAAGAAAACGGAGTCTTGAAGCATTACATTCGCAAGTCAACAGAAAATGAAACACGGAGTGAAACAACTTTTCCACACGTTGTATCCAACGATGAGCTGAAACAAAAGCTCGATGATTCTGATGTGCTTGTCTTGGATGTCCGCGAACCAGCAGAGTACGCGTTCGGCCATATCCCGGGCGCAGTGTCGATTCCGCTTGGGGAGCTTGAAAATCGGATGGGAGAGCTTCCGAAAGACAAAACGATTTACGTTGTATGCCGTACAGGAACACGGAGCGATTTGGCCGCGCAAAAACTGGCGGGTCAAGGATTCTCTCGTGTGCGGAACGTCGTTCCAGGCATGTCGCAATGGAACGGACCGCTCGATTCCGCTCAATCATAATTGAGCGGTCTTTTTAAACAAACTAATATACATTAGGGGGTATATAAATATGCTGAAAGAAATGACTGTACAACAAATGACAGAAAAAGTACTGAACAAAGAATCGTTGTTCATTCTTGATGTCCGCAACGAAAGCGATTTTCGCGATTGGAAAATTGAAGGGGAGAATTTTGCGTATTTGAATGTGCCGTATTTTGAATTGATTGATGGTGTTGATTCGGTGATCGATCATCTTCCAAAAGACAAAGACATCGTTGTGGTGTGTGCAAAAGGAGGATCAGCGGCGTTTGTCGCCGAACAGCTGACAGAAGCCGGGTTTGACAACGTCTATACGCTTGCTGGCGGAATGCAAGCGTGGAGCGAGCATCTCCATCAAGCGAAAGTATATGAGGATGATCAGTTGAAAATTTATCAATTCATCCGCGTCGGCAAAGGTTGCTTGTCGTATATGGTCATCTCCGGAAGTGAAGCGCTCGTCGTCGACCCGCTGCGGTTTATCGACGTGTACGAACAAGTGGCAGCGCAAGAAGGTGTGAACATCACCCATATCGTAGACTCACACTTGCATGCTGATCACTTATCCGGTGGCAAGGAGCTGGCTGAACGAACGGGTGCGGCGTACTACTTGATGAAAAGCGAAGGAGCGGTGTTCGATTTCAAACCGCTTGAGCAGCATGAAACGATCGATTTTGCCAATGTTCATTTAGAAGTGTTGGCGGTGAAAACCCCAGGCCATACGCCAGGCAGCGTCTCGTTCTTCGTCAACGGCAAATGGTTGTTCTCGGGTGACACGATCTTTGTCGGCGGTCTTGGACGTCCGGACCTTGGAGGCAAAGTGGCCGAATGGGCGGAAGATTTGTATCACACCGTATATGAAAAAGTGGCGGCTATGGCTGATGATGTCATCGTTTTGCCAGCTCACTACGCGAACTTAGACGAAGAAATCAACGCGGAAGGGTATGTCGGCGATGCGCTAGGCCGCATCCGCGCCCGCAATGAGATGATGCAAAACAAACCGAAAGACGAATTCATCGACCTCGTCATCCAAGGCGCCAAGACAGAAACTCCGCCGAACTTTGAAGACATTGTCGCCATCAACCGTGGGCTCAAAACGGTCGATCTTGAAACACAACGGGAGCTTGAAATCGGTCCAAACCGCTGTGCGCTGCACCATACTCATGCCTAATGAGCGGTTGTCTAAACTAGGATAGGGGGGTGTATGGAACATCCCCCTTGCTTTTCAATAAAGATTAGGATGGGAGGCGCAAAGGATGGATGTATCGCTTCAATTTATCATTGTCATCTTTTTGATCGGCTTTATCGGTTCATTCATTTCTGGCATGGTCGGCATTGGCGGCTCGATTATTAAATATCCAATGCTTCTGTATCTTCCGCCGTTGTTTGGGCTCGCAGCATTCAGCGCCCATGAAGTATCTGGCATTAGCGCGGTGCAAGTGTTTTTTGCGACGATTGGCGGCGTATGGGCGTATCGAAAAGGCGGCTATTTGAACAAATCGCTCATTTTATATATGGGGGTGAGCATTTTAATCGGCAGTTTCGTCGGGGGCTATGGATCGAAGCTGATGAGCGAAGGGGCAATTAACGTTGTTTACGGCGTTTTGGCAGCATTGGCCGCGGTCATGATGTTTGTGCCGAAAAAAGGGATCGATGACATCCCGCTTGACCAAGTGACGTTCAACAAAGGGCTGGCGGCTGTCTTGGCGTTTCTGATCGGCGTCGGGTCCGGCATCGTCGGGGCGGCAGGGGCGTTTTTGCTTGTGCCAGTCATGCTCGTTGTCCTGAAAATCCCGACGCGAATGACGATCGCTACTTCTTTGGCGGTGACGTTCATCTCCTCAATCGGCTCGACGTTTGGGAAAATCACCACCGGCCAAGTTGATTACATCCCGGCGCTCATCATGGTTGTCGCGAGCTTGCTTGCCTCTCCATTAGGAGCGAAAGCGGGGCAAAAGATGAACACGAAAGTGCTGCAAGTGATTTTGGCGGTATTGATTTTAGCAACAGCGGTGAAAATATGGATGGATATTTTGTAATCGAAGTTGTTGATGCAACCGCGTGCCTGCAACTTTGATAGGGGCGGTAAGGAAAAGGACGGAAAGGAGAACTGGTGATGTTTCATTATACGATTGATGTGCAAGCAGGCATGGAGGAAACGCTTCGACGGTTGGAAGAGAGCTTAAAACAAGAAGGATTTGGCGTGCTCTGGCAATTTAGCGTCACTGAGAAGCTGCAAGAAAAAGGGTTGGATTTTTCTGCGCCAATGGTCATTTTAGAAGTGTGCAATCCGCAAGAAGCAACGCGAGTGTTAAAGGAAAATCTCTTAGTTGGGTACTTTTTGCCGTGTAAAATCGTCGTCTACCAAGAAAACGGGATCACGAAAATCGGTATGCCAAAACCAACAATGCTTGTCGGCATGGTGAACGAACCGGTGCTTGAACAGGTGGCGGCCGATATCGAAAAGCGGTTGATCGCTTGCATCGACCGGTGCCGTTGATGGAACTCGACGGCTTCCTTCAGCAAACCAACACCGTATGTAGAAGTTGCTTCATGCATATATATCGAATGGAGAGAAGGTGTCCTGATCTTTTGAGGACACCTTCTTCTCTACAGATATGCTTGAACTTGCTGCCGATTTCCTCTGCAGCGAGGCTTCTTGCAAGGGGAATCGGACCAAGGATGGCGGGGCGTTTTTACCCCTTCCCCACTCCAGACGCTTTTTTCCATTTTGTCTGCCCCGTCGTTGACAGTGCTTGAGCGTCTTTTTTCAACTTACGGTGCACAATCTCATTTGGGTTGAGTCCGTTGCCAAGCGTGCCGTACACATGGCCTTGCCTCGGTTCGATGAGTTCGCTGTGTTCATAGTAGACGCGCGGCGTTTTCCAAAGCGCAGCCAACGCTTTTCCCATCGGCATCTCATGGTAGCGGTCCGGCCACATTTGTTTGATATGTTTTTTCACGAGCGGGTAGTACTTCGAGCTCATCGCTGGAAAGAGATGATGTTCAGTATGGTGCGAAAAGTGGAAGTGAAGAACGTCCACCCACTTTGGCACGGTGACCGACAAACTGTTCGCCAACGGATCGTTGACCGGCACTAATGGATTGAGACGGTGGTTCGTCGAAATGTAGCCCATGACGATCATATTGGCGACAAGCAACGGAAGCAAAAAGGCAAACACCCATTTTTCCCAGCCGATAAGCCATAACAACCCAAGCCAAGTTGCCCACGGCAAGAAAAATTGAAGCAGAACAACCGTGCGGTTTTTCCAACCAAAGTCTTGGAAAAAGGAAAAGAGCATGCGAATCGAGTGAACGGTAAACATCACGGATAAGGAACTGAACGCGAAAAAGGCGCGAATCGGAAACGGGATGCGGTATATCCAAGAGAGCAGGCGGCTTTTCGCCAATTGTTCCATGCTTGGCCAAGCGTCAGGATCTTTTTCTTCATGTTGGGTATGCACATGGTGGGTGGCGTTATGCCATTTTCGCCATAGCTTCGGTCCGGTGCAAAGCGGCCAAAAGGCGATCGCTCCGAGAAGGTCGCGCAGCCATGGCGTTTTGACGACTGTGCCGTGCAAAATTTCATGTCCTAAAAATCCTAATGCAGCAAAACTGAAACCGAGCGCAACGGAAATGAGGAGGCTCCATACGGGATGAAGGGACAAAAGGGACACAGCGAGGATGCCGCTAGTGACCACCAATAAATAAGCCAAACCTCCAAACAGGCGGGATCTCACAGGCTGAAACGCTTTTTTTGGCAAATGCGGAGCCATTTTCGCCGCATACCAACCGAACGGGTGAAAATCGTTCATTCGAAATCTCCTTCCGATCACTCTCCGTCCGATCAGCAGCGGTGCAGCCTTCCTTTTCACTCACCATCTATCGAAACGAAGAATTGTTATTTAAATTCATCCCCAAAGTGCCGTTTTCGGTGTCTTATAGGCAGGAAGGTGAAACGGTTTTTTTGGTTCATTCAGTTCATGATACCATCTTTTTGTTTGTTCCGTCAATTTGATTATGGGAGATGCCATTTATACTCGTGGTGTTACATACAATTCGGATAAACAGAAAAACAGTCCTTGCTTTTGGATTGTCGGCAACATGAAAGGGGCTCATGATCGGTGAGGTCGTTGGCGACACGCGATTTGGCTGTAGGCGGTGATGTTCAACTAGGCTAGGCGTCACGGGTTCATTCACTTATCGGCGTATTGATGAATGGGAGAAACGGTCAGAAGTGGGACAACCACCCCGGGCAGCTGGCTACAACATCATAACCAACGTCCCCGCGGTGATGAGCAACCCCCCGATCACCACTTTTGCTGAGAGTGGTTCGCCGAGAAACATGGTGGCAAATAAAATCGTCAGCACTAAGCTCGATTTGTCGATAGCCGAGACGCGGGACACATCACCGATTTGGATCGCTTTGTAAAAACAAAGCCATGACAATCCCGTCGCCGCCCCAGACAAACATAAAAACCACCAACTCTTGGTGGAAATGGCCTTAATGCCGTGATGAGCGCCTGTCAACCAAACGATGCCCCAAGCAAGTACAAGCACGACCGCGGTGCGAATGGCAGTCGCCAAGTTCGAATTGACGTTCTCAATGCCAATTTTTGCTAAAACCGAAGTCAGCGCCGCAAACACCGCCGCCAGCAAGGAGTAAACGATCCACATAGATATCCCTTCTCTTCCATCGAGAATTTTTCCCTTTCATTATACTATGAGAAGAAAGGACATTTCACTATTTTTCCATTTGTTTGTTATAATGGGGACAAGCAAACAGGAGAGGAAGTGGAGCAATGATCTATCAGTTGAAAGTGCAGTTGAAACATACGAGGCCGCCGGTTTGGCGGCGGTTGCTTGTGTTGGGGGAGATGACGTTTGCCGAGCTGCATCGCGTGTTGCAGGCTGCGTTCGGTTGGATGGACCAACATTTGCATACGTTTTACATGACAAAAACTTGTGTCGTTGGTGCCGCGAAACCAATTGGAAAGAGACGATAAATCGCTGTTGCGGAAGCATCACATTCCGGTAAGCGAAAAACAGCTGTTCGATGTTCCGCAGTTTTGATCCCGGATATTATCCGTGGTTTCTTTCGGAAGAGGAAACGGCATGGGCGGCTATGGCGATCGAACAGGTGGTCGATGTTGCCGAACGGCTGCGCGATGGCGAGTTGGCGCTCGCTCGGTTTCCTCGCGGTAATCGGTTGTTTGCCCGGATCGCTGAACGGAGGGAGGATGGGCTTCATTGGTGCGACGGCTGGGTGTCGCGCCCGAAGGCAAGTAAAAAGGAAACATCTTCGCTTGACATCGGCACAGACGAGTCGGCAAAGGCAGAGACGGTCGAGCGAGCCCCACTGTTCGTAGAATTTTCGATCGCTTATGTGAACAGGCCGATCCAGGAACGGCGATGGGAGCGTCCGTATTTTCCGCTGTTGGCGCTGGCAGTCGATGCAGTGAGCGGCGTCATTTTGCATCATCAAGTCATTGGCGGCCAGCTGGAGGCGAAGACGCTGCAACAAAGTTTTCTCGCATTTGTCCACGCGCTCGAGTGTGTGCCGAGCCATGTGCGCGTCACGAAGGAGCACGGGCCATTGTTGGCCCCGCTTTTGTACGAGTTGGGAGTGAAGATAAGCATAGGTCCAACCCCTCGTTCTGATGAAGTGCGGCAATTGTTCGAGCAGTTTGCGATCTAATCAGCCAACAGCGATTCCAAATAAAAGGAAGAGTGGCAGAACAAGAACAGATAGAGGCAGGTGCTGGAGTGTGGAGTGAAACATGCGGGAATTTCTGGCTTTCCACTCGCCCCTGCTTCTGTCAGGACGGCGTTTTTGCCCAGGAGCTCTTTGCATGACGAAGGAAAGAGGGATGGTTTATGTTGATTGCACTTGATATGGATGGCACTCTATTAAACGGGGAAGGAAAAATCAGCGAGCGCAACCGAGCGGCCATCGCCGCGGCGCAAGCGCAAGGCCACATCGTCGCCGTCGTGACCGGGCGGGCGCACAAAGATGCGCTTGCCCCGCTTCGCGAGGCGGGCATTATCTGCCCGATCGCCAGCTTAAACGGGGCGGTCGTGACGCTTGAAGACGGCACCGTCATCAGCGAGGCGCCGCTTGAGCGAGCAACGGTCCGCTCTGCGCTTGAGTGGGTGCGCGAACAATCGGATTTGTATTGTGAGACGTACACAGGCGATGCGGTGTACGTCGGGCTGCACAACCGCGCTCAATGGGAAGCGCTCGTTTCCGAGATGGCCGATGCAGCGCCGGAGGTGAAGAGGCTTGTGAATAAGCAGTTCCAACAGGCTCGGGTGACGTACGTTGATGACATCCGCACGGTGTGGGACGACCCGGAGCAGGTGATGTATAAGCTGCTGATTTTCTCCCTTGACCGCGAGCGTCTGCGCGATGCGGCGTCCCGTTTTGCTCCGCTCCCTGGCGTCACGGTCACGTCATCGCATCCGCACAACATTGAGATGAACAACGAACGGGCGACAAAAGGCGAGGCGCTCAAGCAGCTTGCCTTCCATTACGGCATCGATGTGCGCGATACGGTCGCCTTCGGCGACAGCCATAACGACTTGTCGATGTTCGAGGTCGCAGGCTATCGCGTGGCGATGAGGAATGCGGAGCCGGAGTTGAAAGCCATCTGCGACATGGTGACGTCCTCCCACGAGGAAGACGGGGTGGCGGCGGGGCTTGAGCAAGTGCTTGTGCGGCGGTGAACGGTCGGCGGCTCTCCGGCTTGCACACCCCAAAATGGCCGGAAAAACGGCAAGGGTGTGCAAGTCTCTTTTTTTTTTCGGTTGAAGAAATATTACGTTGATAGATCAACTATTTGGACCATTGACGATTTTGGTTGTTTACACAAGTTAACATAACCACATTTTATTTTTTAAGGGAGGGAGAGGGGTGTGCAAAATGGCCCCTTGCCGTCTTAGAAAATCAATGGTGAAATGAAGGAGCTGTTGAAGGAGATAGGCCTCGCAGAGAGGATCTGAATCGGCCATCCCGCCGTGGTTGCTTGGAAAAGGATGGCGCATTTTTCGGCGGTTTAGTCTATAGAAACACCTAGGAAGGGCGATGTTGCCGTTTTCCTAGGTGTTTTTTTGTTTGGAGGGAATGGACATGCGGGGGATGAAAGTAAGGAAAAGTCTGTCTTGTCTTGCGGAAGAAAGCCGGTTTATGATTGAAGAGAGGTGAGTGATCATGGAAGGAAGGAATCTAAAGCGCATGATTGGAACACTGCGGGTGCCGTTGTATACAGCGGTGGTGGTGTTGTATGTCGTCACTCAGTTTGTTGATGCAGTGGCGATCCGCTATGTGATGGGGGGTGCGGCTGTTTTGGCACTGGCCGTTTCGGCGTTTTACGCTCGGGGGGTGTATGCGGTGTCAGGGATCGTTTTTTTCGTGTTGGGGGTCTGCCTGTTTCTTTATTATGGCGATTCGTGGTCGACGTTTGTCCTTCATTTTGAGCGGGTGTTAGGGCTATTGGCGCTGTTTTTCGTCCTGCCGTTTATGAACACGCTCATTCGCGTCGGGCGGTACGATCAAAGTTTAAGCCAATGGCTGCAATGGAAAACAGGGCGTACCGCATCGTTATATCGGCGCAGTTTCAGTGTCTGTCATTTGCTTGGACTGTTTTTAAATATTGCGACCATCCCGCTTCTTGTCCGTTCGTTGCGGGCAGCGCTACAGAATTGGGACAGACGGAAGGCCGAGACGTTTTACGTGCGAAATTTGTTGCGGGCGTATGCGCTTTGTCTAACATGGAGTCCGATGGAAGTGATGATCAGCACGACCATTGACTTCACCGGTGTGCGCTATTATGAGGTCGCGCTGTTTTTGTTGCTTTTAGCAGTGACGATGGCACTGATCGATTGGGGAGTGGCAGGTGTTTCGTATCGCAACGATCCGTTGGCTGACAATGGGGAGGGGAATGGGGAAACGGTTGTTTCAATTGGCAAAAAAGCCACCCAGTTGCTTGCGGTGCTCGTCGTGTTTACGGTGTTCGTCTCCTTGTTGCAACACTGGCTTGGCAAAGGCTTTTTGTTTTCGGTCGTTCTGTTGCTTGTTCCGTTTTGTTTCGGGTGGGCGCTGCTGGCGCGTCGGTTGAAACGGTATGGGACGATGGCACTTCGTCATTGGAAAGAGAGAACGGAAGGACTGGCCAACTACTTTTTCATGTTTTTAGGAGCTGGGTTGTTTGTGGAGATGCTGTCCCAGTCCTCGCTCCTTGACGTGCTCGAAGGATGGTTTCGCGCGGGAGCGGAACATGCCGTCTGGCTGTATGCCATGATTGCCGCTTACTTTTTCGTTACATCGTTCGTTGGCTTCCATCCGCTAGTCAGTTTAACGCTGCTGATGCCGCTGTTAAAACCCATTGTGGCGCTCATTCCGGCGGTGCCGCTGTCGATTGTGCTCATTTGTTGCAGCTTGTCCACGGTGATGTACAGCCCGTACAATATTTCCGTTTCGCTGTTGGCCGATGAGCTTGGTGCCAATCCGTACCGCATCGGGAGATGGAATATCGGTTTTGCGATCGCTTATATGGCGGCAGGGATTGGTGTCGCGATAGTCGCTGAAATGTTATTTCATCGTTGACAACGTTTTCAGTGGTGGCTATAATGAAGATGAAGATACTGAATTTTTTTATAAGTTTTAATGGTTTGATGTTAGATCGATCTAAAAGGAAATAGATTTCACTTCGAGTGATCGAGGAAGACCGGCGTGAGAGCAAGAGAAAGTAAGCCTAGCTCTTATCTAGATTGATCTAATCGTCAGCAACCATCAGCAAGCCTTGGCTTAGATCGATCTAAATATAAGTTTCTAGTTTTTTTAGATCGATCTAATAGACAGGTGACTCGATCAACGCTCAGAAGGAGGGACAGTCTAGCCATGAAACAACGAAGTGCCCTCGATATGTATGCCGATGGGGCGGCATGGTGGGAAACGTCGATCAGCGACGTTCGCAAAAATGAAATTCTCGTTCGTGGTTATCCAATCGAAGAACTGATCGGCAACGTCTCGTATACGCAAATGCTTTATCTCCTATTATGCGGCGAGATATTGAGCGAGAAAAAAGCGAAATTATGGGAAAGCGTCCTCGTCGCCGGGGCGGATCATGGCCCGCGCGCGCCATCGATTGCGGCAGCCCGCATGGCGGCGACATGCGGTATTTCCTTCAACTCGTGCGTCGCGACCGGCATTAACGTGCTTGGCGATGTACACGGGGGAGCGGTAGAGAAAGCGATGGCGCTATTTTATGAAACGAACGGGCAGATTGAAGCTCGCGGTGGAGACGACGCGATCAGCACGGTGGTCAGTGAACGGTTTGAACAGTTTCGGCGCGAAGGGCAGAAGCTGCCTGGATTTGGCCATCAGCTCCATGATGACGATCCGCGCGTCAGACGGCTGTATGCATTAGCTGGCGAACTGGCGGAAGAAGGAGAAATCAGCGGACGGTATTTAGCGATCGCCGAAGCGTATCGTTCCCATTTAGAGAAGACGAAAGGGAAGCGGATGACGATGAATATCGACGGGGTGGCGGCCGCGATCCAGTGCGAGCTCGGCGTGCCGGCTGCAGCGGCGAAGGGTGTGTTTGCTTTGTCGCGGGGAATGGGTATTGTCGCTCATGCGTTTGAAGAATGGCAAAACGGCGTGCTGATCAAAGGGCCGTGCCCGAACCGGAGCGATTTAGTCCGCTACACTGGGCCGGAGAGACGTCATTTTGAAAAGTAGGTGATGAACGTGAGAAAGGCGCAACTGTACATTAATGGAACATGGGTGGAAGACAACCGCGCGGTGGAGCCGGTGAAAAACCCGTATACTGGGGAAGTCATTGGTGAACAGCAACTGGCGACGCCCAACGATGTCGAAAACGCTTTAGCTGCGGCGTTTGCGGCGAAAAAAGAAGTAGCTCGCATTCCAGCCTATGAACGGGCTCGCATTTTAAAAAAGGCATCGATGCTGCTTGAGGAGCGGAAAGAAACGTTTGCCCGCTATATTTCGGAAGAGCTCGGCAAACCGCTCAAAAATACATTGGATGAAGTGTCCCGCTCCATTGAAACGCTCGAGCAGTCGGCCGAAGAAGCGAAACGGCTGTTTGGGGAAACGATCCCTGGCGATGCCTCGGCGCGCGGGGTGAAGGCGATGGCGGTGACGTTCCGCGTGCCAGTCGGTGTGGTGGCGGCGATTACCCCGTTCAACGCTCCGCTCAACTTGATTTGCCATAAAATCGGCCCAGCCTTTGCGGCGGGCAACACCGTTGTGTTAAAACCGGCGCCGCAGACGCCGCTCATTGCGGCAGAATTGTTGAAGCTGTTGCTTGAGGCCGGGCTTCCGCCGCGCGCCATCAACATGGTGCTCGGCGGCGCTGAGGTAGGGCAGCAAATTGTGAAAGACGATCGCGTCAATGTCATTTCGTTTACCGGCGGCGTGGTGGCGAGCCGCAACATCTGCGCGCTAGCTGGCATGAAAAAAGTGCTGCTGGAGCTAGGCGGCAATGCGGCGACGATTGTTCACGAAGATGCCGACCTTAAACGAGCAGCCGCGCTTTGCGCCAAAACCGGCTACAGCAACTCTGGACAAAGCTGCATTTCTGTCCAGCGCATTTACGTACATGAGTCGGTCGTTGAACCGTTCACCGACTTGCTCAAACGGGAAGTCGAAGCGTTGAAAGTTGGTGATCCGCTGCTGCCGGACACCGATGTTGGCTGCATGGTTGATGAACGGGCGGCGGACCGCGTGATGGATTGGATCGATGAGGCCATCGCTGCCGGTGCGACGCTTGTGTGCGGTGGAAAGCGGCGCGGGGCGACGGTGGAACCGACGGTGCTTTTCAACCCGCCGAAACGAAGCAAAGTTGTTTGCGAAGAAGTGTTCGGCCCGGTTGTCAGCGTCATCCCGTACCGGACGATGGAGGAGGCGATCGCAGAGACGAACGATTCTGCTTTTGGCCTGCAGGCGGGGCTGTTTACGAACCGGATGGACATCGCCTATCAAGTGGCGGAGGCGCTTGATGTCGGCGGGGTTGTCATTAACGGCACCTCGAATTTCCGGTTGGATCATTGGCCGTACGGCGGTGTGAAAAACAGCGGCATCGGCCGCGAAGGTCCGCGTTATGCGATCGAAGAAATGACGGAAATGAAAATGATTGTATGGCAGTTTCCACAGTGATGATAGGTGGTGGCAACATGTTAGGGCTTTATGTAGCCAAGCCGAATGAGCTGGAATTGCGGCATCTCGATCCCATCCGTTCCCCCGTGGGTGATGAGGTGAAGATCAAGCTCATTTACGGGGGGATTTGCGGATCGGATCTCGGGGTGCTGAAAGGAAAACTTCCGCACGCGAACTATCCCGTTCGCGCCGGGCATGAATTAGTCGGAGTCATTGTCGAAAAAGGCGAACAAGCCGCCTATGACATTGGAACGCGGGTCGTCGTGCTCCCCAACACGTATTGCGGCGCGTGCGATTTGTGTCAAAAAGGGTTGACGAACATATGCCGGCATAAACAATCGCTCGGCATCAACACGGACGGAGGGTTTTCCCATGAATTCGTCATCTCATCCAAGTACGTGCTTCCTGTTCCTGATGATCTACCGGACGAAAAGGCCGTGCTTGTCGAACCGTTTGCCGTTGTTGTGCATGCGCTGCAGAAAGTGAATATCGAACGGGGGGTGAGCATTGCCGTCATCGGCTGCGGCAATGAAGGGATGATGGCGGCCGTTCTTGCCCACCATTTAGGAGCGGATGTGACGGCGGTCGATGTGAATCCGTTGAAACTGGAGACCGTGAAAGCAATGGCCGACATCCGCGCGCTTGCGCCCGATGGGCTGTCAGGGGAAACGTTCGATGTTGTCATCGAGGCGGCAGGAACGCGTGGGGCTGTGGAGCAGGCGGCCGAGCTCGTTGCCCCAGGTGGCCATCTTGTGCTGATTGGTCTGGCGAATGAAGCGACATTCCCGGTTGTGCGTCTTGTCCGCAACGAAGTGACCGTGCATGGTTCGATCATTTACCGTTTTCCTGATGACTATTTGCAAGCGATTCATTATTTGCGGACGATGCCGCATCCGATTGAGCGGGTGATTTCGTGCATTTTCCCCGTTCGCGACTATCAGCAGGCGTATGAGCTGGCGTCATCCGGAAACGCGGGCAAAGTCGTTTTAAGTTTTCAAGAGGAGGAAGAGCGATGAAAAAAGGAGTAGCCGAACAGTTAGTCCGGTATTTGGAAGACCGCGGCGTCACGCATATTTTCGGGCTTTGCGGCCATACGAATATCGCAGTGTTGGCGGCTTTGGAGCATAGCTCGATCAAGTTTGTCAACGTCCGTCATGAACAAATTGCTGCTCATATGGCGGATGGCTATGCGCGGGCGAAAAAAGAAACAGCCGTCGTATTATGTCACGTCGGCCCGGGGTTGACGAATGCGGCGACAGGGGTCGCCAATGCGGCGCTCGACTCCATTCCGATGGTCGTCATTGCCGGCGATGTGCCGAGCCATTATTATGGGAAACATCCGCACCAAGAAGTCAACTTGCATGCGGATGCGTCACAATATGAAATTTACCGCCCGTTTGTGAAGCGGGCATGGCGTGTCGACCGGCCGGATTTGTTCCCGGAAATTTTAGAAAAAGCGTTCCAGCTGGCGGAGAGCGGCCGCCCGGGTCCGGTGCTCGTCTCCGTACCGATGGATATTTTCTCAAAAGAGGTGGACGTGTCGCTGTTTGAAAAACAAAAGCGGCATACGAAAACACTGCATAAGCCGTCGATTGATGATGAAACAGCAAAACAAATCATTGAAAACATCATGCAGGCAGAGCGTCCGCTTGTGTATGTTGGCGGTGGCATTATGCTTGCCGATGCCGCGGAAGAACTGAAAGCGTTTGTCGAACACTTTGACCTTCCTGTTGCCCACACGTTAATGGGTAAAGGAGCGATGCCGGATGACCATCCTCTGACGCTGGGCATGAGCGGATTTTGGGGGACGAAATTTGTCAATGACATGTGCCGCAACGCCGATGTCATTTTGGCGTTGGGAACAAGATTTTCCGAAGCTGATTGCAGCTCATGGGAGCCGGAGTATACGTTCAACATTCCGAAAACGAAGCTCATTCATATTGACATCGACCCGAACGAAATCGGACGCAACTATCCGACGGAACTCGGCATCGTCGCCGACGTCAAGCAAGCGCTGGCCGTGTTGAACCGCGTGGCGAAACAAACCGTGCCGCAAGGGCGGACGGACGAAGCGCTGAAAGAACGGATCGCCAACTATAAGCAAGAATTCCGGCAACAAAACGCACAGCATATTCACGATGACAGCTATCCGATGCGTCCGGAACGCATTTTGCATGAAGTGCGGGAAGTATTGCCAAGAGACGCCATCATTACAACGGATGTCGGTTGGAACAAAAACGGGGTCGGCCAACAGTTCCCGGCGTATAGAGCAGGGACGATTTTGACGCCGGGCGGTTATGCGACGATGGGCTTTGGCGCTCCGGCGGCGCTTGGGGCCAAAATCGCCTGCCCGGATCGCGTCGTCGTGTCGCTTGTCGGAGATGGCGGATTTGGGCAAAATCCGGCGGTGCTGGCGACAGCGGCGGAAGAAAACATCGCCGTTGTTTGGGTCATTATGAACAACTACGCGTTTGGCACGATCGCCGGACTGGAAAAAGCACATTTTGGCACGACACACGGAACAGTCTTCCAAAAAGATGGTCAACCGTATTCGCCGGATTATGCGGCCATTGCCCGGGCGTACGGCATCGAAGGAGTGAAAATCCGCTCAGCGGAAGAGTTTAAACCAACGCTCGAGCGAGCCATCCAAGCGAACAAACCGTTTGTCATCGATGTGGAAATGATCAACGTCCCAACGCCGACATCTGGTCACTGGAATATTATGGATATATATTCCCTGGGTAAGCGTGTTCACCATGTTGCGGTTGAGCGGTAGTGAGGAACATTGAAGATTGGGGGGGCGGATATGGCGAGAACCTTTTCATTGGCTCATTTGACAGTGCTCGGCTGCCCACCGCCGGAGATGGCGCACATCGCCGCCCGGGCAGGATATGATTACGTCAGTTTCCGGATCATTTACATGGGGCTGCCCGGTGAGCCGAATTATGCGTTAGCGGAAAACCCGCAGCTGCTGCGGGAGACAAAGGAAGCTTTGCGGGAAACCGGAGTTAAGCTGTTGGATATCGAACTGGCCCGCATTGATGCCGATATTGACCCCAAACGGTATGAACCGGCCATGGAAGTGGCGGCTGAGCTTGGCGGCCGCCACGTCTTAAGCAGCATTTGGACGACCGACCGCAGTGTTTACATCGAGCGGTTTGCCGAGCTGTGTGAGCTGGCGAAGCCATACGGGCTGACAGTCGATTTGGAGTACGTCCCGATTGCGGCGGTGACGAATTTGGCCGGGGTCATCGATGTATTAAATACGGTGAAACAAGACAATGCTGGAATCATGATCGATCTTCACCATTTCCATCGCGCGGGGGATTCGCCGGAAGCGTTAGAGAACGTGCCGAGAGAATGGTTCCATTTTCTCCATCTTTGCGACGCCCCTGGCGAGATTCCAGCATCGAAAGAAGAGATGACGAGAATTCTTCGTGAAGAGCGGCTGTACATTGGGGAAGGCGGGATTGATATCGCCGATATTGTTCGCCGTATGCCGGAAATTCCTTGTTCGATCGAGCTGCCGAATATCCAGCGAGTAAAGGAATTAGGCTACGAAGAACATGCGCGACATTGCCTGCAGTCGGCGAAAGACTATTTTGCCCGCCATTTTACGAAGCAAAGCGATCTGTCGGCGTGAACGACAAACAAAAGTTTGGCAGCGCTTCCTACAAGGGAGGCTGCCATACGCGAATTTATAATTATCAGAATTTTTTTACATTAATCCCGTTATTGGAAATAAATGCTTCATTCATTTGGTTGTTTCCCGCATGGCCGACCGCGGTCGAGAGAGAACACAGCGGTTTGCAGCAGAGCAGGAATGCGGGTTCAACATAAAACACGATGCCAGCCGATGGATCCATTCGGCTGCATCGACCAGCTTACATTGAAAGAAGAAATAAAGGGGGAAAAGTGAATGAAAAAGATGTTGGCATTGTTGGTTGCCTGCCTGTTGGTTCTGGCGGGATGCTCATCGAAGTCCGAGCCGCAAGGGAGCGGCGCAGCTAAGAAGGTCGAACCGAAAGTGATGAAAATGGCTGTCGCGACATCCAAGGATCGTTCGCTGACGAAAGGATTGTACAAGTTTGCGGAAATCGTAGAAAAGGAAACAAACGGCTCGATCAAAGTGGAAGTGTACCCGGATGGACAGCTCGGGGGAGACGTAGCCGTGTTTGAGGCGCTGAAGATGGGCACGATTCAAGGATCGACGATGTCGACCGGTCCGATCGCTTCGTTCGCTCCGCGCATCGGAGTGTTAGACTTGCCGTTTTTATTCAAAGATCGAGAAACCGCTTACAAAGTGCTGGATGGGAAAATCGGCCAAGATTTGCTCAATGATTTGCCGTCTGTCGGCGTGATCGGCCTAAACTATTGGGAAAACGGCTTCCGCCATTTGACGAACAATAAGCGGGAAGTCAAAAGCGTCGATGACATTAAAGGGTTGAAAATTCGGACGTTGGAAAATGACCTTCATATTGATTTGTGGAAAGAGTTGGGAGCCACTCCGGTGCCGATGGCATTCACAGAGCTGTTCACCGCTTTAGAGCAGCACGTGGTGGACGGGCAGGAAAACCCGGTTGGGAATGTCGCAATCAATAAGTTTTACGAAGTGCAAAAATATTTGACCAAAACCGGCCACGTCTACAACGCGAGCCCGCTGCTCATCAGCAAAAAGTTTTGGGACACGTTGACCGACAAAGAAAAAGACGTGATCACGAAAGCGGCGGAAGAAGCAAGAGATTACCAGCGTCAATTGAATAAAGAAGAAGACGACAAAATGTTCGATTATTTAAAACAGCAAGGAATGGTCATTACCGAACTATCTGAAACAGAAAAACAAAAATTTATTGACAAAGTGCAACCGGTCTATAAAAAATATGCGCCGAAGTTTGGCGAAGATTTAGTGAACCAACTTCTTGAAGCAGGAAAATAACAGAATGGTACAACGGGCTCTTAAGGGGAAATGCCCCTTAAGAGTCATTCCATTCTTTTATGACAGACTTAGGGGAGGAACACAATGGAAAGGATCGGAGCCGTTCTGGAGAAGACGCTCAATGCATTGATGGCGCTATGTCTCGCTTTGATGTCTATTCTTGTTTTCGGCAACGTCGTGCTCCGCTATGTGTTTAACTCCGGCATCACGTGGTCGGAAGAAATGTCGCGCTTTCTTTTCATTTGGATGTCGTTTTTAGGCGCTGTCGGTGCTTTGAAAGACAACGACCATCTAGGCGTCGACACACTGGTGCGGAAACTGCCGACCGGTGCCAAGCGCATCGTGTTTATCATCAGCAATATGATCGTGCTGTACGTTCTTTATTTGCTTTTGGATGGAAGCTGGAAGATGACATTGAGCGGTTTAGAAAGCAAAGCCCCGGCGACCGGGCTGCCGATGGCGTTCATTTATGGAACCGGGCTTGTCGTGAGCATCGGCATGGGCATCATTGTTTTGTTTCATCTCTATCAAGCTCTCTTTCGTCCGGGTGCGATTGATGAGCTGACGAAAATGAAAGAATCGGAAGAAGAGATTATCGCCGTTGCTCACAGTGAAGAAACAGAGCCGCCGCAGGAACGGAAACAGGGCGTCGTCGGAGGTGAGAGGTAGATGGCGTTGGTGGTGTTTGTCGGATCGCTGCTTGGTGTGATGGCGCTGGGGATGCCGATCGCGTTCGCGCTGCTTGTGAGTGGGGTCGCTCTCATGTTTTACTTGAATATTTTTGATACGCAAATCATCGCGCAAAATTTAATCAGCGGGGCGGACAGCTTCCCATTGATGGCCATTCCGTTCTTTATTCTCGCTGGGGAGCTGATGAACGCCGGGGGCATTTCAAGGCGGATCATCCGCTTTGCTTTGGCGCTTGTCGGCCACATCCGCGGCGGGCTCGGGTATGTGGCGATCATTGCCAGCATTTTGTTCGCTGGTTTGTCGGGGTCGGCGGTGGCCGACACGGCAGCGCTTGGCGCTATTTTGATCCCAATGATGGTCAAAGCTGGATACAACCGCAACCGTTCGACAGGTCTCATTGCGGCCAGCGGCATCATTGCTCCGATCATTCCGCCGAGCATTCCGATGATTCTTTTCGGGGTCACAAGCGGGGTGTCGATCACGAAACTGTTTATGGCCGGCATCGTTCCGGGAATTTTGCTTGGAATCACCTTGGCGGTTTGCTGGTGGTGGGTGACCCGGAGAGATCAAGTGGAAGTGCTTCCACGCCAGTCGGCGAAAGACATTTGGCGGGCAACCCGCGAGGCGTTTTGGGCGCTGATTTTGCCGGCGATTATTGTCGGTGGGCTTCGCGGAGGGGTGTTTACGCCGACGGAGGCGGCGGTCGTGGCCGCGTTTTACGCCTTGCTTGTCGGTTTATGCATTTACCGCGAACTAAAAATCCGCGATTTGTTCCACGTGCTCGTGGCGGCGGCGAAAACGACGAGTGTCGTCATGTTTTTGGTGGCGGCAGCCATGGTGGCAGCATGGTTGATCACTGTCGCCAACATTCCGACCATTGTCACGGATGTGCTGGCGCCGTTCATCGATCATCCACTGGCGTTGCTGCTGGCCATTAACGCGTTGGTGCTGCTTGTGGGGACGGCGATGGATTTGACGCCGACGGTGCTCATTTTGACTCCGGTGTTAATGCCGATTATTGAAAAAGCAGGGATCGATCCGGTGTACTTCGGGGTGCTGTTTATTCTAAACAACTGCATCGGGCTGCTCACCCCGCCGGTCGGCACGGTATTAAACGTCGCCTGCGGGGTGGCGAAAATCAACATGGAAGACATCATGAAAGGGATTTGGCCGTTTTTGCTTGCCGAAACGCTTCTCTTGCTTTTGTTGATTTTCTTCCCGTCTCTCGTGACTGTGCCGCTTGGGTGGTTTGCGGGGCATTGAACGGATGGATTTTGCGTTGAGGAGGGGTGAAACTTGGTTCGCCGCAAAGCGAGCAACATGGAAAGACGCCTTCGCCGCTTGGACGAAGGCGTTTCTTTTTTCATTAGCGCACTTTGATGTGTCCGATGCTTGCGTTTTGCTTTGTTTCTGGCTGAGCCATCGGCTCGATCGGCTCTAAATCCGTCAACAGGAACAAATAGCTGAAAATGCCGGCGAGTAAAATGAGTGCCGCGACGAGAAAGGCGTACATAAACGAGCCGGTCGCTTGAACGATAAACCCCGTGACGATCGGAGCGGCAATGGCCATCGAGTTGTTGCCGAACGTCAACAGACCGGTCAACGTTCCGACCGTGCCTGGCGGTGCGATAAATGTCGGAATGCTGTAGGCGATCGAGGACGTGATGACTAAGCCGCCGAGCGCAATCGAAATGCAAAGAATCGCGATGTTCGGGTTCGTCGTAAAGGCGGCGCCGATGACGGACAACCCAAGCAGCATACCGATGACCAAAAACGTTTTTCGCACGCGCGTCGAATGTCCTCCCTTATTGATCAGCCGGTCGACGAGCCATCCGCCGATCGCGATCTCTGAAATCGTGCCGACGATCCACGGAATCGAAGCGTACCAGCCTGATTTCAGCACCGACATGTGCATTTCTGTTGCCAAATAGCCGGGAAGCCAAGTGAGGAACAAAAACCACGAGTAGCCGTAGGCGGCAAAACCGATCAACGTCGCCCACACTTTTTTCTTCGTCAGCAAATACCGAATCGTCCCCCAGACGTTTCCAGATGTTTCGTCCGACTTTTGCGCCCCGCCTTCGACGATGTAGTCGTACTCTTCATTCGACAGCCGTTTGTCTTCATGCGGGTCGCGGTACATCGCCCAGAACAGGACGGCGTAAATCAAGCTGAGCACCGCGGTCGTATAAAATCCCGCCCGCCATCCCCATTCGGTGATGATCCACGCGATGATCGGGGTGCCGATGGCGTTTGACAACTTCGACTGGGCGTCGTAAAGGGAAATCGCGGTCGCTCGCTCATGGCGCGGGAACCATTGTCCAACTGCCTTGGCAGCGGAAGGAAAATACGGCGCCTCCCCGATGCCCAATAAGACGCGCGATAAGATGACAAGGCCTTGGCCGCTGGCGACGGCGGTCAAGAAACACGCCACCGTCCAAATGATCGTTCCGATGCGCGTCACCCATTTGACGCCGATTTTATCGAGAATCACGCCGGCTGGGATTTGCAAAATGGCATAAGACCAGGCAAAGGCAGACAGCAAAATCCCAAGCTGTCCGGGCGTTAGGCCGAACTCTTTCGACAGCGGTTGAATGCCGACTGACATGTTGATGCGGTCGAAATAGTTGATAATAACTCCTAAAGCAATCAAAAACGCCATCGCCCAACGGCGTTTGTTCTTCATCGCTGTTCACCATCCTTGGTTTTGATGTAGGAAAACGCATACATTGCAAGACCAAAAACTAGCGGACCATGGATCAGCTGCCATGTTGGAGTGAGCGATCGTTGATGTTCGCTTATCTCCCTCCTTTTTGTTCCATTGTATGTAACTCATTTTCTTTAAATGGAATTCTTGAAGGGATTATAACAAATTTTGTTTTCTTTTGTCCATCTTTTATTGAAAAATTTTAACTGTTCAATCATTGTTTTCAGATAACGGATGAACAGGGGAACGGGATGAAAGTGGTTGGCGTCCTAGAAGGACGGTGAAAAACGGCTGTCACGAGCAAATCAGCGGCATTTCGCCAAAAAAGAAGGCTGACTTTGCAATGTTTTTCTAATTGGGAAACATCTGGAGCTAGCAGTATTTTGTACGAAATCAACAGTCACCTAGAGTGCGGGTGTTTGAACATGAAAGAGGCTTAGCCGCCGTTTTCCTTGTTGGCAGATCGCAGCTCTTTTTTGAGACCGGACAAGGAAAGAAAAGAGAAAAAAGGCTTGAACGGCGGTGAATCAAAATGCTAAAATGAGAGTAGAGTTCCACTGAAAGAAATTAAATTCCGATTGACGGAACGAAAAGGAAGGGAGGGAGACGGACAAGTTGAAGGAGGAAAAGAAGCACGAGGCGAGTTTGCGCACGGTGCAGCGGGCCATTGATATTTTGTATTGTTTTACCCTTGAGGAACAAGAGCTGTCACTCACGGAAATTGCGAAAAAGATTTCGCTCGCCAAATCGACGACGACGCGCCTGCTCGCCACGCTCGAACAAAACCGCCTGGTCGTCAAAGATCCGGAGACGTTAAAGTATCGTCTTGGACAAGGATTGTATTATTTAGGATATATTGCCGGAAAATCGATGGAAGTGCGGGAAATCGCGCGGCCGGTGATGGAGCGGCTGCGCGACGAGACGCGGGAGACGGTGAACTTGTATGTGCTCGAGCAAGACGCCCGTGTTTGCATCGAACAGTGCGAGGGGCTTCAGGCGCTGCGCCATATGGTGAGAATCGGCGAACGGCTGCCGCTTTGGGCGGGGGCGGGGGGGAAAGTGCTGTTGGCGTATCAACCACCTGCTTTTCAAGAGCGAATTTTCGCGCAAGTGCCGACAAAGGAGCGATTGGAACGCCTGGCGGCGGAGCTGGAGGTGATTCGCGAGCGCGGCGTTGCATCCAGCGCCGATGAACGGGAAGTCGGCTCTGCTGCCGTTGCGGCACCCATTTTCAATATCCGTGGGGAAGTCGACGCCTGCTTGTCCATCTCTGGGCCAGCGCATCGGTTTACACGGGAAGTGATGGAAAAATTCGAGAGGCTTGTGAAAGAAGGAGCGCAAGCGGTTTCGGAAAAACTAGGCCATCGGCCGTAAGGGGGAGAGCATATGGCGATTGCGAAGCGCGCGATCCGTGTGCGCCATATTTGGATTGGAGGAGATGAACCGTGCATTTGCGCCCCGGTTGTAGGGGCGGATGCGGGGCAAGTGTTGGGGGAGGCAAGGCAAATCGTGGAGAAAAAGCCGCACTTGATTGAATGGCGGGCGGACTTTTTCGAGGCGATTCATGACGAACGGGAAGTGGCGGCCACGGCGAAAGAAATGCGGATGATCGCCGGAGACATTCCAATTTTGTTTACGGTTCGTTCCGAACTTGAAGGCGGATCGCCGATTTCCTTAACGGAAGAGGAAAAACTCCGATTGTTTGAAACTGTCTGTCAAAGTGGCGCGATCGATTTGCTTGATTACGAGCTTGTCCATGGGCCGCACGTTCCTGCTGTTCGAGAGCTAACCCGCCGCTATGGAGTGCGCCTTGTGTTATCCTATCACAATTTTGATGATACGCCATCGAAGGAGGAACTTGTCGCGAAAATGCGTCAAGCCGAGCAATGCGGAGCCGACATCGCGAAAGCGGCCGTGATGCCGAAAACGCGGGGCGATGTGCTCGTGTTGCTGCAGGCGACGGAAGAGGCGCGGCAAGAGGTGGAAATCCCGCTCATCACGATGTCGATGGGGTCATTGGGTGCCATCACCCGCCTGGCGGGTGGACTGTTCGGCTCTGCCGTCACCTTCGCGGTCGGACAGCAAAGCTCGGCGCCGGGGCAAATCCCGATTGAAGACGTCCGGACCGCCTTATCGGTCATCATGAAATACGGGCAATAAATCGAAATGGGGGAGGAAATTGTCATGGCGCATTTGCCGCTGGAAGGCGTCAAAGTGCTTGATGTTTCGACGATGATCGCCGCACCGTTTGGCGCGGTATTGCTCGGCGACTTTGGTGCTGACGTCATTAAAGTGGAATTGCCGGGAAAAGGAGATACGCTGCGCCATGTCGGGCCGTTTAAGGATGGCGAGCCGCTTCGTTGGCCCGGGCTGGCACGTAATAAGAAATCGCTCACCCTTGATTTGCGCAAAGAAGAAGGAATGAACATTTTCAAGCAACTCGTCCGCCATGTTGACATCGTCATTGAAAACTTTCGCCCTGGCACGTTAGAAAAATGGGGAGGCGGATATGAGGAGCTGAAACAAATCAACCCGAACTTGGTCATGATCCGCGTCTCCGGTTACGGCCAAACGGGGCCGTTCCGCGAAAAAGCCGGGTTTGGCACACCGGCGACGGCGTTCAGCGGGTTTACGTACTTGCAAGGGTATCCGGACCGCCCGCCGGTCAGCCCGTCGTTTTCGTTAACGGACTATATTACAGGCATTTATGTGGCGTTTGCGGCGGTGACGGCGATTTACTACCGTGACGTCCATCCGAACGGCGAAGGGCAGATGGTGGATATCGGCCTTTACGAATCGGTATTCCGCATGATGGAATTTTTAATTGCCGAATATGACCAATTAGGCAAGGTGCGCGAGCGGTCGCCGGGATTATCCGGACATTCAAGCCCGGCCGGCACGTTTATGACGAAGGATGGGCATTGGGTCGTGCTGGTCACAAGCACTGATTCGACGTTCGAACGGCTGGCAAAGGCGATGGGCAGAGAAGATTTATTGACGCACGAGAAGTTTTGCACGAACGAACGGCGCCTCGCCCATCATGAAGAAACGAACGGTATCGTTGCCGACTGGATTCGTTCCAAACCGCGCGATGAACTGCTCCAGATTTTGGACGAACACGGGGTGCCAGTCAGCCCGATTTTAAGCATTAAAGATATTTTCGAGCATCCGCATTACCAGGCGCGGGAAAATATTATCGAAGTGGCTCATCCGCGGCTCGGCAAAATTAAAGTGCCTGGCATTGTTCCAAAATTTGAAAAAACACCAGGTTCGGTGCGTCAGCTTGCGCCAGACTTAGGGGAGCATACGGAAGAAATTTTGCAAAGTATACTCGGTATGTCCGCGGAGGACATTCGGCAACTGAAAGAAAAAGAGATTATTTAAGCGGGACGGCATGTCCCGTCTACTCCCGACGTCTCGTTTGGAGATGGCCGGGCTTTTTTATGAGGCTTAGCCGTGCGGGCGAAAACGTTTCTTTTTGGCGGCAGCCCGCGCCTTGCATTGACACTGTTTACAGCCAGCATTTATACTTTTGGTAGACTGAAGCAACGATAAAGCAGGTGATCGGAATCGTGTCAAATAAAAAGCGCTCCCGCGTGACGCTTGAACAGGTGGCCAAACACGCCGGCGTGTCGCGGGCAACTGCCTCTCTTGTTGTCCGGGGGAGTCCGAATATTTCGAAAGAAACGCGGGAAAAGGTGCTGCAGTCCATGAAAGAGTTAGGCTATGTCTACGACCGCGTAGCTGCCAACTTGCGATCGCAGCGCTCTTCGACGGTCGGGCTGATCATTACTGAGCTTGATAACCCATTTTTTTCTGAGCTGCTCGTCGGTGTCCATGAGGCGCTTGACGAGGAAGGATATACTGTCATTTTAGGAACGACGTTTGATCGGCCAGAAAAACAAGACGCGCTTTTATCGACGATGCTTGAACACCGGGTCGGCGGCGTCATTATGAGCCCGGTTCCTGGTTGTTCGACAGAGATGCTCGAACGGTTGCGGCAATGGGATATTCCGGTGGTGCTGTTTGCCCGCGAGGAAATTCCTGCAGGACAATTTGATTATATCGGGATCGATAATGTGGCTGGCGGACGGCTGGCGACCGAGCATTTGATCGCCCAAGGGCACCGCCGCATTGCGTTCATTGGCGGTTCCCCGCTTTCTTCTGTATGGAAAGCGCGCAAGGCAGGATATAGCGAAGCATTGCGCGCAGCGGGCATCGACGTCGATGAAACGCTGTTATTTCCATCAGCGACGGCTCGGCAAGGCGGAAGGATGGCAGTGAAGCAGGCTTTGCAGCACCCGAACCCGCCAACGGCGTTGTTCTGTTACAATGATGTGGTCGCTTTCGGCGCGATGCTTGGGTTAAAGGAAGAAGGGCTTGTTCCAGGACGCGATATCGCCGTTGTAGGCTTTGACAACATTCAAGAGTCGGCGCTGTTTCAGCCCCCATTAACGACGGTGGCGGCGTTTCCGGAGAACATCGGTGCCTGCGCTGCGCGGCGGTTGCACGAACGCATGGAAGGGGATGACAGCGAGCCGAAACGCATAATTTTAAATCCAGAACTGATTGTTCGGCAATCGTCGGGAAGGACCGGTTGAAAAGGGAGTGAAGGAATGTGGAGAAGCAAACCGCCATCCCGCTCCGCGAGCGAAACATCATTTTGATCGGCTTTATGGGGGCGGGAAAAACGACAATTGGGCAGCTGGTGGCGAAAAAGCTGTACCGAGACTTTATCGATGTCGACGCAGAAATCGAGCGGCGGCACGGGATGTCGATTCCGGAGATGTTCGCGCAAAAAGGGGAAGCGTACTTCCGTCAGGCTGAGCGAGAGCTCATTGTCGATTTATGCATGAACACGAGATTGAAAATCCTTTCACTCGGCGGCGGTGCGTATTTGCAGGAGGAGGTGCGGCGCGCGTGTCTCGCTCATGGCATCGTCTTTTTCCTTGACTTGTCATGGGATCATTGGAAAGAAGAACGGCTGCCGCTCATTGTCGACAGCCGCCCGGTGCTGAAAAACAAAACATTGGAAGAGGTGGAGCAGCTGTTTTTCCAGCGCCAATCAGCTTACGCCCTCCATCATTCCCGCGTGGTCATCAACGAGCTTGAAGCCGAACAGGCGGCTGACCAAATTGTCGAGTCGATCAAATGGACGTGGGATGTGTACGAACCGAATCGGTAGACTTTCATGATGAAAAGGCAGGCTCTTGTCGGGAGCTTGCCTTTTTGTGTTAGATGGCCGCATCGAAAGCTGGTGATGGAGTGAGGAAATGCAACGCCGTCACCGCGGTTTTTCCAATAGCCGGTTTTGCGGGCGCTTCGAAAACGGTTCGGCGATGGGGAGCCGGATCCGCTTGTCCTCACCTTGCGCTCAGTATCGCATACTTGATAGGAAAGGGCGTTGTTTGGGTGGCCGTGGATGTGAGTGGTGGATGGACTCGTTTTCGGAAGCCATCAGAGAGGCCCATTTCGTGTTGGGGGATAGGACATTGGGGCATGTTTAGCGAATGGTGTGAGGAAGAACGGCCCGTCGTTGCGTTTCTTTTTTGGGCAGAAATGCCCGTTTGCTTCTTTGTTTGTTCTTGCCGGACAAGCGTTCCTTTTGTTATAAGGAAGATACCGGGGGCGAGGGAGAGTGGGAAGATGGAGAAGCAGGCGTTCCGTTGGCTTTATGTATATCTTGTCCTTGTCGTGTTGCTTCTTTCCGCGCCGTATTGGCTTTGGTGGCTGAAGCCGGAAACGACACTCGATTTGCTTATTGTCGACAAAACGGTGCCCGACCGGTCGTATCGGGAGCATCAAGGGCTCGTTTGGTTGCTCCATCACCAAAAATACGTTCTCTCTAATGGAGAGCGGTATAAAGCAACGCGCGACTATGTCGGGTTCGCGCTTGGGAAGGACGGAGCATATGAGGTGCGGCCGTTGCCAAAGGAGATGGAGCGGTATGACGCTGTCTATATCGCCGACACATACGGGGTATATGAGGAAGAGTTCGTCCGTAAGCAAACGGACGGCACCCGGTCGGCGAAAGTGTACGGGGGGCTTGACCGGGAGGAGATGGAGACGCTTTGGCGGTTTGCCCGCCAAGGCGGGAAAACGTTGATTGCCGAATTCAATTCGATGGCTCATCCGACAGAAAACGAAGTGCGTACCTCGTTTGCGCAGCTGTTCGGTCTTGAGTGGACCGGCTGGATCGGACGTTATTTTCCAGACTTCGCAAGCCGGGAAGTGCCGGTGTGGGTGAAAGAAAACTACAAAGCGCAATACGGGAAGCCGTTTGCGTTCCGCGGGCCGGGCCTCGTGTTGGTCGATGAATCGGATCGGCTCCTTATCCTTGACCAGCGCGATCTTGGCGACAGCGGCGTCGTGTTTTCCTTTACGAAAGCGGGGGAAGCCCGTTGGGGCGGCAAAGTGCGCGCGCCGTATTCGTATTGGTTTGACATCGTTAAGCCGCTTGATGAACGCATGGTGCTGGCGACGTACACGTTGTCGCTGTCTGAGCGCGGGAAAGAAAAGCTGCGGGCGATCGGGCTGCCGTTTTCCTTTCCGGCCGTTGTCCGCTACGAGACAAAGACGTATCAGTCGTACTACTTTTGCGGCGATTATGCCGATCAAGGGGAATTGCCAGATGTTTATCAGACAGTGGGACTGGACGTATGGCGCAAATGGACGTCGGATCACCGACCAGACAATGGCGCAGCGTTTTATTGGAAGGCGTACGCGCCGATGATGAAGGCGATTTTGAAGGAAATCAAGCCATATGAAAAGGAAGGAAAGCAGCCGACCGCCGTTCAAACGGCGGAACAGAACGGCGTCCGCTTGGCGGGAACGGTCGGGCGCGACTATCTTCAAGTATACCGCCGCGGGCGGTGGGAGCCGCTGCTCATCAAAGGAGTCAACCTCGGCATCAGCAAACCCGGGGCGTTTCCGGGCGAGGCGAAGATTACGAAAGAAGAATATTTCCGCTGGCTGCAGTACATCGGCGCCATGGGGGCAAACGCCATTCGCGTTTATACGATCCACCCGCCGGCGTTTTACGAGGCGCTGTACGAGTACAATCAGACCGCCAAACAGCCGCTCTATTTGTTTCACGGCGTTTGGATCGATGAAGGGGCGATGCTGCGGACGAAAGATGTGTGGGCGCCTGAGGTGAATGAAGCGTTTCATGCCGACATTCGCCGCACGATTGACCTCGTTCATGGCAAGGCCAGCATTCCAAAGCGGCCGGGGCATGCCGGCGGGGTGTATCGATACGATCTTTCCCCGTATGTTCTCGGCTGGATTTTTGGCGTGGAATGGGACCCAGACGTGGTCGTGGCTGTGAACAAGAAACATCGCGGAGCGGGGGATTACCACGGCACCTATATTTACACGAAAGGAGCAAGCCCGTTTGAAGCATGGCTGGCGCAGACGATCGACGAGGCGGTGGCGTATGAAACGGAAACATACGGCTGGCAGCGGCCGGTTAGTTTTACGAATTGGGTGACGACCGATCCCCTCCGCCACCCAGCCGAACCGTTTGTGAAGGAAGATCTTGTTTCCGTCAACCCGAATGTAATGCAGGCGACCGATAAGTTTCGCGCCGGGCTGTTTGCCTCGTATCATATTTATCCGTATTACCCTGATTTTTTGAATAAGGAAGAAAAATACGTCCGCTACATCGATTGGCGCGGCGAGCGCAACAGCTATGCCGGCTACTTGCACGATATGAAGGCGGCGCACCGGATGCCGATTTTGGTCGCTGAATTCGGCGTTCCTTCCTCGCGCGGCATGGCACATCGAAACGTGCACGGGAAAAACCAAGGATTTTTGTCGGAGAGGGAACAAGGGACGATCGACCGGAAGTTGTTTGAGGATATCGTTCATGAGCGAATGGCCGGCGGACTGTTGTTTTCCTGGCAGGACGAGTGGTTCAAACGGACGTGGAACACGATGGATTACGACAACTCGGACCGCCGTCCGTTTTGGCTGAACGTGCAGACGAACGAACAACATTTTGGTTTGCTTCGGTTTGATCCTGGACCGAGCGCAGCGGCGACGATCCAAGTCGATGGGCGGAAAGACGATTGGGCGTTCAACGGAATCCATCCAGCTTGGGCGGACGGCAAGCGAGCGCTGTATGTCACGAGCGACGAAGGGTACTTGTACGTGCGGCTTGACGGTGTGCGCATCACCGATGAAACGACGACGTACATTGCGTTTGATACGATTCCAGGCCAAGGGCAATCGCGCCTCCCGGGCCTTTCCAGCGTGCGCACGGCAGGAGTCGATTTCGCTTTAATGATTCATGGCGAACAGCGCGCCCGGTTGCTTGTCGACAGCTACTATGATACGTTTTATTATCATTACGGAGAAAAACTGCATATGATGCCGGTGATGCCGTACGCCAACCGGAAAGATAACGGCATCTACCATCCGATTCGTCTGACATTAAATAAAAAATTGGAAGAGACTCGCGGCAAGGCAGTGTCGTTCGATGCGTACGAGACGGGGATGCTGCGGTTTGGCACGGCCAATCCAGTTGATAAGGCATATGATTCGCTTGCGGATATCAGCGTCAGCCGCGATGGCGATATGTATGAAATCCGCCTCCCATGGGCGCTTTTGAATGTCACCGACCCGAGCCGGCGCGAGGTGATGGGCGACATTTGGTCGAAAGGCGGGCTCAAAAGCCGTGTCATCGTTGAAGGCATTCGTCTTGGTTTGTACGTTGAGGATGGAGACGATTCGTTTTCTTTCCCGGCGATGAACGGGAATGTGCTGCCGGCCGCGCGATTTTATGAGTACACGTGGCCGGTGTGGGAGGCGCCGCGCTATCATGAGCGGCTGAAGCAGTCGTATGAGGTGATGAAAGAGGCGTTTTCACGCGTGGACATCGCAAAGCAGCAGGGAGTGGAATAAAAAGAAAAGGGCTTGCCTCCTCTCGACATCATGATCATTCATCAAAGCAGGCGCCTGTTCAAACAACAGAAGGCAGAAGCCAAACCGATCGTCAAGCAGGAAAGTGCCGGCGGTCGGTTTGGCTTTTTTCGTTTTTAAGAGATTTCGCTTTGTTCAGCCCGGGAACGGAGTTTTCGTTCATGTTGGAGGGTTTTGCGGGCGAGGAAGTCGACGGTTTCCTGCGTTTCGGACCATTCAAGACGCCAATAGTTCATTTTCGTTTCTAAACGTTCAAATCGAGCGTCAGTGCGTTTTTCCAGATCCAAGAGTTTTTGGTGCAATCGGTCTTCCGTCTCGCGAATTTTGGTATACAGCCGATTTTCTGTATCTTGGATCTCCGCGCGCAGTCGGTTTTCCGTGTCTTGAATTTCAGCGCGTAGCCGGCTTTCCGTATCTTGAATTTCAACACGCAGTCGGTTTTCTGTATCTTGGATTTCGGTGCGCAGCCGATCTTCCATTTCCTTCATTTGTTGTTGGATTTTTTCGGAATGCAAGTCAAGCGCCTTTAAAATTTGTTGCACGATGGTGGCCCCTTCCACACGATTCACCTCCTTTCCCCTTTATCATAGCACATGACTGCGGTCCGCGAAATGAAAACCTTGTCCATTCGCTCGATTTTTTCACCAAACTTTCACCAACACGGGGTAACGTAACGGTAGGAGACGAAGAACATGACGGAAAGGGAGAGTCGATGAAGAAAATACAATGGAAATGGGATGGATGGATTACGGCGATCATGGCTTGGTCAGCCTTTTTGCACTTCTATCAAATTGGAAACAGCGGTTCCAATGTGTATTATACAGCGGCGGCGAAAAGCATGGCTGCAAGTTGGAAGGCGTTTTTCTTCGCTGCGCTTGATCCGGAGGGATTCATTACCGTTGATAAGCCGCCGGCGGCGCTTTGGCTGCAGGCGTTGAGCGTGAAAGTGTTCGGAGTGAGCGATTTTAGCGTGCTTCTTCCGGAAGCGTTGGCGGGGGTTGCCTCGACGTGGATGATGTACGTGATCGTCAAGCCATGGGCGGGGCGGATAGCGGCGCGCTGGGCAAGCTTCGTGTTTTCCTGCACGCCGGTTTTTGTTGCCGTGGCGCGTACGAACAACATTGACGCCGTATTGGTGTTTACGCTGCTTGTCGCGGTTTGGATGTTGATGAAAGCCGTCATGACCAAGCGGCTCGCATGGCTGATCGGCAGCTTTGCGGTCGTTGGCGTGGGGTTTAATATGAAAATGCTGCAGGCGTATATGGTGTTGCCGGCGTTTTATTTGTTCTATTGGATGGCGGCGAAAACATCGTGGAAAAAACGGATGGGCTATTTGACGATGGCTACGGTCGTGCTGCTTTCCGTCTCCCTTTCGTATGCGGGAGCTGTCGCTTTGATTCCGGCCGATAAACGCCCATACATTGGCGGCAGCAAAACCAATTCGGTCCTGGAGCTGGCCCTTGGCTACAACGGCATTGAACGGCTGACGGGGGAGGCCGGACCGGGCGGCAGAATGGGGGCGGATTTGAATGGGAGAGAGAGAATGAGTGACATCACTGCACCGCCAAACGGTGGAGAGAATGGCGCATTTCCTTCAGAAGGAGCGCCGCCTTCGATGTCCGGAGCGCCAGGCGCCCCTCCTTCTGCTCCAGGAGGCGGCATGGGCGGCATCGGCCGCGGCGAGATTGGCGATCCCGGCGTTTTGCGGCTGTTTCAACTCCCTTTAGCCGGACAAGCGAGTTGGCTGCTGCCGTTTGTGATGGTGGTAGCTGTCGGATGGGTGGCTGATGTATGGCGCCGCCGCCAAATGACATCGTTTCATCGTTTCTTACTCTTTTGGCTCGCTTGGCTTGGGCCGATGATGGTGTTTTTCAGCATCGCGGGTTTTTACCATCGTTACTATTTAAGCATGCTGGCTCCGGCGATCGCAGTGTTGGTGGGAGCCGGAGGAACGATGCTCGCTTCGTTTGGAACCGGTGGACGTCGAATGACATGGCTGTTTCCGACAGCTCTTTTGGCTACTTATGCGTTTGACACATGGATGGCTTGGCAATATCACGAGTCATTGTCAGCGGTGTGGCCGATGGCAGTTGGATTTTACGGACTGGCGGTCGTTTGCCTCTGGTTGGCGATGGAAGGGCGCGAGCGTTGGCGGCGGATCATCTATGCGGCTGCGTTGCTTGGTTTGCTTGTGCTGCCGGCGTATTGGTCACTGACGCCTGTGTTGTACGGAACAAACAGCACGATTCCATATGCAGGGCCCGATTTGCGCGGGGAAAGAGGCGCCATGCCGACCGCAGGGTTGCCGGCGGGGCAGGACGGGCGCTGGCGGCAAGGGCAAAGGGATGTGCGGTCGGATGAAGGGACTGAGCTTGGAGGCCGCCATTCATTGGCCGCTTTAGTGGCTTATTTAGAGCAACACGCTGGAAAAGCCAAATACTTGGCCGCGACCATTCGAGCCACCGAAGCGGCGGAGATGATGCTTCATACCGACCGCGCGGTGATGGCGATGGGGGGATTTGGGGGCACCGATCCAGTGTTGACCCCCGCGAAGCTGGAGAAGATGGTCCAAAACGGCGAAGTGAAGTATTTCCTTCTCTCTGGAGAGGGACGGGGCAACAATGAGCTGGTGCAATGGATCAAAACGCATTGCCAAGAAGTGCCGTCGTCACAATGGGGCGGGGGGCAAAGCGAGACCTTTGGCGGCATGGGCCGCGGAGGAATGACGCTGTACGTGTACAACGGCTAGCCATCCGGTGCTCGAGTATGTTGGCGAATACTTCGATCACGTTTTTTCACTTGCAACGGGAGCGCCGCGCGGTCTTTCCACGAGATTATGAGATGTCGCATAGGAAAAACTGTGCCGCCATCGCGAAGGTGCAAAAACGATGCGGTTTGGAGCGCTCTTTTTTCGGAGAGCAAAGCGAAAAGCGTGTGGTAAGCTGCCCTTTCGCAGAAAAAACGCAAGAAGCAAACAAGGAGGGAGCATGCATGGCGACCTATTCTGTCATTATCCCTGTATATAATGAGGCGCTGGTCATCCGCGAGACGTACCGGCGGCTGAAAACGGTGATGGAGCAAACGTACGAACCGTATGAATTGTTGTTCATTAACGACGGCAGCACGGATGAGACGCTGGAGATCTTAAGGGAATTGGCCGTAAAGGATGACACGGTGAAGTACATTGACTTTTCCCGCAATTTTGGCCATCAAATCGCTATTACCGCAGGAATGGACTATGCCTCCGGCCAAGCCATCATCGTGATCGATGCAGATTTGCAAGATCCTCCTGAACTCATTTTGGAGATGATCGAGCGCTGGAAGGAAGGGTATGAAGTGGTGTATGCCCGGCGCGTCAAGCGGAAGGGCGAGACGGTGTTCAAAAGATGGACGGCTTACGTGTTTTACCGGTTGCTGCGGGCGGCGACCGAAATCGACATTCCGGTCGATACAGGCGATTTTCGCCTTATTGACCGGAAGGTGTGCGATCAGTTACGCTATATGAGAGAGCGGAGCCGGTTTGTTCGGGGGCTGGTAAGCTGGGTCGGCTTCCGGCAGACGGCGGTTGAATACGAACGGGAGCCGCGTTTCGCCGGCGAGACGAAATACCCGCTCAAAAAGATGATTCGGTTTTCGCTTGATGGCATCACCTCGTTTTCATACAAGCCGCTGAAGCTGGCGAGTTGGCTTGGGTTCTTGTTGTCGGCGGCCAGCGTTGTAGGGATGTTCGTTGTCCTTTATCTTAAATGGTTTGCTCATTCAACGGTCGCTGGCTGGGCGTCATTGTTGATGGTCATGCTGCTTGGCAACGGGGTGACACTGCTCATGCTCGGCGCGATTGGCGAATATATCGGCCGGATTTACGATGAAGTGAAAGAGCGTCCGCTCTATATTGTCAACGAAACGTGGGGAGTCGGAACGAAACATGAACGAAAGCCTTCGTATATTCCGTAAAGAAAAACAAGCCGTATGGCGGTTTGGCCTCGTTGGGGTGAGCAATACCGCGGTGGACTTCGCCGTCTTTTTTTTGTTGACTGCTGCGGGCGCTAAGGCGGCGGTTGCCCAAGCCGTTGCCTACGGCGCCGGGATGGCGAACAGCTACATTTGGAATCGGCGTTGGACGTTTCAAGTCAAACGGAAAGCCAATATAAAGGAAGTTTTGCGCTTTCTTGTCGTCAACGGGCTGTCGTTCGGTGCATCGCTTGCCGTTTTGCTGGCCGCGGAACGGTTTGCATCGCTCTGGCTGGCGAAACTGGCGGCGACAATCGCTGGGATGGCGGTGAACTTTATCGGCAGCCGCTATTGGGTGTTTGCGGAAATGGGAAAATAAGAAAACGATCCGGAAGCCATGCGTTGGGTCCGGATCGTTTTATGCTTTAGAAACTTAGTGAAAAAGGAAGCCGTCTTCGTTGCAGCCATCGTTATGACTCCCGAATTTGCCCCGTCCCGTACACGAGCGATTTTGTCGTCGTGATGGCCACGAGCCCCATCGGCCCGCGGGCGTGCAGCTTTTGTGTGCTGATGCCGATTTCCGCCCCGTAGCCGAACTGTTCGCCGTCCGTGAAGCGAGTTGAGGCGTTATGGTACAAGACCGCCGCATCGACCGCTTGGAAAAAGCGGCGGACGTTCGCCTCGTTTTCGGTGATGATCGCTTCCGAGTGCTTTGTCCCGTAGCGGCGGATATGCTCGATCGCTTCATCGACATCGGCAACGAGCTTCACGGCTAAAATCGGCGCCAAATATTCTGTATGCCAGTCTTCTTCCGTTGCTTCATTGACAAACGGATGCGTAGCGGCAAGGCGGCGGTCGCCGCGCAATTCGACGCCGCGGGCGTGAAGCGTCTCAAGCAGCTCGCCTATGTGCGGCCATGTTTCATGAATGAGCACCGTTTCGACGGCGTTGCAGACGGACGGGCGCTGCAGTTTGGCGTTTAAGACGATATCGATCGCCATCGATCGCTCGGCCGATTCATCAATGAATATATGGCAGTTGCCGACACCGGTCTCAAGCACTGGTACGGTGGCGTTTTCAACGACTGAGCGGATGAGACCTGCTCCCCCGCGCGGAATGAGGACATCAAGATATTCGTTGAGGCGGAACATGCGCTGGGCCGTTTCCCGGCTCGTGTCTTCGAGCAGCTCAATGGCTGTTTCCGGGATGGCTGTTGTGCGAAGCGCCTCTTTCATGACGGCAACAAGTGCTTTGTTGGAATGAAGCGCCGATGAGCTGCCGCGGAGCAGGACGGCATTGCCTGTTTTCAGGCAAAGGCTGGCGGCATCGACCGTCACGTTCGGGCGCGCCTCATACACCATGCCGATCACTCCAAGCGGCACGCGTACCGTTTGAATGCGAAGCCCGTTCGGCCGCGTCCACTCCTCGATGACTTCCCCGACCGGGTCAGGCAATGAGGCGACTTGGCGGACGCCGCCGATGATTTGATCGATCCGTTCATTCGTGAGCTGCAACCGGTCAAGCAGAGCCGACGACAGGCCTTGCGCCCGACCGATAGCCATATCTTTTTCGTTTTCCGCTAAAATGACGGCGCGTTCGCGGTCGATGGCTTTGGCGATCTGTTCTAATGACGCGTTTTTTTCTTCTGTCGACAGCATGGCCAACGTTTGTGACGCCGTTTTCAGCCGTTCGGCTTTTTCAAGCAGTTCGTTCATCCTCGTACACGCTCCTTTCGTAAAGTGACCCAATTGTCGCGGTGGATGACTTCCGGACGGTGAAGGTAAGAGTATTGACGGGCCTCTTCGCTCGGCCGCCCTTTTACTTTTTTTAAATCGGCGGCAGCGTAATACACTTGGCCGCGGCCGATAGTAACGCCTTTTTCGTTGACGACGTCGACGACATCCATCGCATGGAAGTCGCCGGAAACGGCCGTGACGCCGGCCGGAAGCAAGCTTTTCCCGCGGTCAAGCAGCGCTTCCTCAGCGCCGCTGTCCACAGTGATCGTGCCGGAAACGGGGGCGTGATAGGCGATCCATTGTTTGCGCATTTGCATTTGTTTCGGAAATGGCACACCGATATACGTACCGTCGCCTTTCCCAGCTAAAATATCAACTAGTTTTTCTTGGCCGCTTCCCGTGCCGATGAAGACGCTGACCCCGAAGGAGAGCGCCTTTTGCGCAGCCAACAGCTTTGATCGCATGCCGCCGGTGCCGACAGCCGAGCCGCTGCCGCCGGCTGAGGCGAGCATCTCGCTTGTAATCTCCGGCAAAAAGGCGTATTTTTTCGCCTGTGGGTTCGTTTTTGGATTGGCGTCGTACAGCCCGTTAATGTCGGTGAGCAAAACGAGTGCATCGGCGTGCAAAAAGCCGGCGACAAGCGCTGATAGCATATCGTTGTCGCCAAACGTCAACTCTTCGACGGAAACGGAGTCGTTTTCGTTAATGATCGGCACGGCGCCGTGTTCGAGCAATGTGGTGATCGTCGCAAACAAATTGCGAAACCGATCGCGGCTGTAAAAATCGCTGCGCGTCAACAACAATTGGGCGGCGGTGAAGCCGAATTGAGCGAACGCCGCGCTATAGGCCTGCATCAATAAGCTTTGTCCGACGGCGGCAGCCGCCTGCTTGCCGGCGATCGTTGTCGGCCGCGTTGGATAGCCTAACGGCCCGAACCCGGCCGCAACCGCACCGGATGTGATGAGAATGACGTCATGGCCAAGCTGTTTCATATAAGCAATCGCTTTGACATGATCGAGCAGCTGATCATGGCAAAGGCCGCCTTTTGGATCGGCGAGCGAGCTGCTCCCGATTTTCACAACGACGCGCTGCCGTTTCATCGCGTTCCCTCCTTTGCATTTTTTCTGTCGTCTCGTCCACTGTTTTTTGCCCGCACTGGGAAGAAGGCAATAAAAAAACGCTTTTCCTCCTTTTTGAAAAGGACGGAAAAGCGTTCCGCGGTACCACCTTTTTTGGCGCATAAAGCGCCCCCTCTAGCCGATAACGCAGGCGCGCGGCTTATGTTTGCATAAGCAGCCGTCTAGGGCAGGTTCAACCGGCTTCCCGCGAGGAACCTTCCAGCCTATGGGTTCCACTCTCTGGCGCGTTCCCTCGGTTTACTAGTCCCGTGCCGTTCTCATTGGTTGATTGTCAAGGATTCGCTCAACGATTTTATAGTTTGTAAGAAATTATGCCTCTAAACGCCGGGAATGTCAAGGGGAGACGTCGATTTTTGCGCTGCTATGACCGAGATCAAACCATGAAAGCGCATTCAGAATAAAGGTAATTGTCATTTTATTAAAAAAAGTGGTACAATACTAGCAATCGATCAATCTGAACGATGGAGGGACACTCGATGAAAACACGGCGCAGCGACATGATTAAAAAAGGATTTGACCGTGCTCCGCACCGAAGCTTATTGCGGGCGGCGGGCGTAAAAGAAGAAGATTTTGACAAACCGTTTATTGCGGTGGTCAACTCGTACATTGACATTATCCCTGGACACGTCCATTTACAAGAGTTTGGGAAAATCGTCAAGGAAGCGATCCGCGAAGCGGGCGGCGTGCCGTTTGAAATGAATACGATCGGTGTCGATGATGGCATCGCGATGGGTCATATTGGGATGCGCTATTCGCTCCCGAGCCGGGAAATCATTGCTGATTCGATTGAAACGGTCATCTCAGCGCACTGGTTTGACGGCATGGTATGCATTCCGAACTGTGACAAAATTACGCCAGGAATGATGATGGCAGCGATGCGGCTCAACATTCCGACCATTTTTGTCAGCGGCGGGCCGATGAAAGCCGGCGTAACGAAAGATGGGCGGAAAATTTCGCTTTCGTCCGTGTTTGAAGGAGTCGGGGCGTATTTAGGCGGTTCACTTGATGAAGAGGGGTTGATGGAACTTGAGCGGTACGGGTGTCCGACGTGCGGGTCATGCTCGGGCATGTTTACGGCCAATTCAATGAACTGCTTGGCCGAGGCGCTCGGGCTCGCTTTGCCAGGCAACGGCACGATTTTGGCGGTTGACCCGGCGCGCAAAGAGCTCGTCCGCGAATCGGCGAAACAGCTTATGTATTTGATCGAACACGACATTAAACCGCGTGACATCGTCACGGAAAAAGCAATCGACAATGCGTTCGCCCTCGATATGGCGCTTGGCGGCTCGACGAACACGGTGCTGCATACGCTCGCGATCGCCAACGAAGCCGGCATCGACTACTCGCTCGAGCGGATTAACGAAGTGGCGTCACGCGTGCCGCACCTAGCGAAGCTCGCTCCGGCGTCGGATGTCCATTATATCGAAGACTTGCACGAAGCAGGCGGCGTCTCCGCGGTGCTCAATGAATTGTCGAAAAAAGAAGGGACGCTTCATTTAGATACTCTCACTGTCACCGGCAAAACGCTTAGGGAAAACATCGCCGGCTGTGAAGTGAAAAACTATGATGTCATCCGGCCAATCGACAACCCGTATTCGGAGGCGGGCGGGCTCGCCATTTTGTTCGGCAACTTGGCACCAGACGGAGCGGTCATTAAAACCGGTGCCGTCCAAGGCGGCATCACGCGCCATGAAGGACCGGCCATCGTCTTCGATTCACAAGAAGAAGCGCTTGAAGGCATCGCCAATGGCAAAATCAAGCCGGGCCATGTCGTCGTCATCCGCTATGAAGGGCCAAAAGGCGGCCCGGGCATGCCGGAAATGCTCGCGCCGACATCGCAAATTGTCGGCATGGGGCTCGGCACAAAAGTGGCGCTTGTCACTGATGGCCGCTTCTCCGGCGCCTCACGCGGCCTGTCGATCGGGCACGTCTCTCCGGAGGCAGCGGAAGGCGGGCCGATCGCGTTTATTCAAGATGGCGACATCATTGAAATCGACACGGTGAAACGGACGATTAACGTCAAATTGTCCGATGAAGAGCTTGAACGACGAAAAGCGAACTGGAAAGGCTTTGAGCCGAAAGTAAAAACCGGCTACCTCGCCCGCTACTCGAAGCACGTCACCTCGGCGAGCACGGGGGGGATTATGAGGATTTAACATAATTTTGATGAGAGCAGAGCGAAGTCTGTTTGTGAAATGGTTTTACCCGCAGGGGCAGATCACACCATACAGAAGCCTAGTGGCAAGAAAAGCACCCGCCTATGCGCACTGTTTATAGGCGGGGCTTTTCATAAGAATAGTTTTGGGTATTGTATCCTATATATACATTAACTACAAAGAGGGGTCCTGCACTTTTTAGGACGCCTTTTCTTTTGTGTGAAAATCTCTAAATGGTTTTTGGACAAGATCGAACCATTGCTTAATAAGCACGTCTTTCCAAACGGCTTTCGTTCCTCTTCCATTAAAAGAAGAATGGATTTTTATGCATGGATGGAAAGAAAAATCAGCTTATAGATGTTTCTTTCAGGGGAGGGCTGTCCAAAATCGTACTCTATCTATTATCCATCGTTTCGTGCTAGAAAGAGCTCATTTTCTGGCACGGGTGTATAACCAATGGTTGGTTTTCCATTATGGGTTGGGATTTTTTCTTAAACGCTAAAACCATATTGACATTTTAGAACATTTCGCCTATTTTAAAATTAAGTATGATAATAAATTAGTATAACGTTGTACAAACGTCATACTGATTTATGTTTTCCAAATATATGAAAACGTTTTAATAGAAGGGAAGGCGGGAACGATGATTTTACATGACATTGAGACGGCCGAGCGCAGTGAGCTCGAAGTGCTTCAGCTCAGCCGGCTTCAGGCAACGGCGGAACGCGTGTATGAGAGGGTGCCATTTTATCGTAAGCGATTTGACGAAGCAGGAGTGAAACCTGAGGATATTCGAACGTTAGATGATGTGCGCAGGTTGCCATTTACGACAAAAAAAGATTTGCGCGCGCATTATCCATTTGGATTGTTGGCGGTTGATCTCGCTCAATGTGTCCGTTTGCACGCGTCAAGCGGCACGAGTGGAAAACCAACCGTTGTCGCTTATACGAAGCGGGACATTGATCATTGGGCTGATATTGTAGCGCGGGCGTTTGCCATAGCTGGCGGAAAACCGGGAGATGTCGTTCATAATGCGTACGGATACGGGTTGTTTACTGGCGGACTTGGGATTCATTACGGCAGTGAGCGGCTTGGGGCGGTCACGGTTCCTGTTTCTGGCGGCAATACCGATCGGCAGGTGATGATTATTGAAGATTTTCGACCGACCATCATTTGCGGTACACCATCCTATGTGTTGAATATTGCTGAGCGGATGAGAGAGTTGGGGAAAAATCCGCGACAAACGTCGCTGAAATACGGGATTTTTGGGGCGGAACCGTGGTCGGAAGAAATGAGGCGCACACTTGAAGAGGAACTCGGCATTAAAGCGTGTGACATTTATGGATTAAGTGAAGTGATCGGCCCTGGGGTGGCGATGGAATGTCACGAAGCGCAAGATGGTCTCCATATCGCCGAGGACCATTTCTTTGTCGAGGTCATTAATCCGAACACACTTGAACCGGTCGGTGAAGGGGAAGAAGGAGAGCTTGTCTTTACAAGCTTGACGAAAGAGGCGTTCCCAGTCATTCGCTATCGAACCGGTGATATCGCTTCCGTGACAAGAGAACGGTGTATTTGCGGACGAACAACGGTGCGCATGTCACGGGTGAAAGGGCGGGTTGACGATATGATCATCATTCGCGGCGTCAACGTGTTCCCATCAGAAATTGAACATCATTTGCTTCGCGTTACGGAATTGGCACCGCACTATCAGCTTTATCGGTTCAATCACGGCCATTTGGAAGCAGTCGAGCTGCATGCAGAAGTAACGGAATATTTTTACAATGTAATCGGTGGTGATTTACAAAGTGAGCAGGCCGTTGCACTTGTCCGGCGTGTTCAATCCTTGCTGAAAACAAACTGCCTCATTTCGATGGCTGTTCGCCTCCATCCACCGAAAACGCTTCCCCGTTCAGAAGGGAAAGCGGTGCGCGTCATTGACCGGCGGCAGTCCGAAGTGAAGCAATCGATTTGAATGGAAAGAAAAATAGAAAAAAAGATTGCGAAAATATATAACATTAAAATATAATAACGTTAGATAAACGTTATATATATTTTAAATCATATTAATAGGGGGATGGATATGGGAACCATCATGACATTCACCCGCCTGTCTGAGGAGGAGAAGCATGAACAATTCATGCGCCGCATTGAGGCGGGGGAGAAAATTGAAGCGGATGATTGGATGCCGGATGAATATCGGATGACGCTCATTAAGCTCATTGCCATGCACGCGGTCAGCGAGATTATGGGAGCGCTTCCGGAAAAAGAGTGGGTGCCGAAAGCGCCTTCACTGCGCCGAAAGCTTGGTATCATGGCGAAAGTGCAAGATGAGATGGGACACGGCCAGCTGTTGCTTCGGGTGGCGGAAGATTTGATGGCTCCGCTTGGAAAAACGAGGGAAGATATTATTGAAGATTTATTGAATGAGCGGCTGAAGTTCCATAATGTCTTCCATATGCCAGCGCCGACATGGGCGGATGCCGGATTGATTGGCTGGCTCGTTGACGGGGCAGCGATCATGACACAAACAAATATGCTGGATGCGTCATACGGGCCGTATGCACGGGCGTTGAAGCGCATTTGTGCTGAGGAAGTGTTTCATGCCCAGCACGGGGAATCGATCATTTTGGCGTTAGCTGAGGGGACGAAGGAGCAAAAAGATATGCTTCAAGAAGCGCTCGATCGTTGGTGGGAAGCACTTCTCATGTTTTTTGGTCCGCCGACGGCAGAAACGACGGGAACATCCAAGCAGGATGCTACGATCAAATACCGCATCCGCACGAAAACGAACGAACAATTGCGCCAGGACTACTTCACGAAATACGTGCCGCGCATTTGGGCGCTCGGGCTGAAGCTTCCTGACGAGACGATGCGCTTTGACAAAGCACAAGGAAAGTGGATTTACCGACAACCTGATTGGGAGAAATTTAAAGAGATTATCCGCAATCATGGACCTAAATCACAAGAACGGCTCGAGTTGCGACGGATCGCTCATAAACAGAACGCGTGGGTGCGTGAAGCGCTTAGCGCTGCGCGAACAGCCGGATGAGAGGGGGGTGGTCACAATGGGGAAAGAACAAGGTTTTTACCACGTATTCGAAGTGTTCAGTCGCAGAACACAGGATGCTCCGCTTCAGCATCAGTTCAGTTTGCTCGCCCCTAATGAGGAAATCGCACTTGTGATGGCGCAAGAGAACTTTATGCGCCGTGAGCCGGTTTCCGACATTTGGGTGGTGAAGCGGGATTATATCCGGCGGATCAATGAAGAGGAAAAAGCAGCGCTTAAGCGGCTTGACAACAAAGATTACCGATTAACGAGAGGGTATGGGGATTTGAAAAAGCGGTGGCGGAAATATGAACAAATCGTGTTCGATGAGAAAGAAATTTTGTCATGGAAAGGCGAGATTCGGCGATGAGCGAAAAACCGATGCATTTTCATCCCGACGGTCAGGCAGCGCTTGTTGAGTTGTTGTTCCAGCTTGCAGACGATGATTTTTTAATTGCGTATCGCGGTTCAGAATGGCTTGGGTTAGCGCCGCATATTGAAGAAGATATTGCCTTTTCTTCGATCAATCAAGATACGATGGGCCATGCCGCCATGTATTACCAGCTGCTCGAGGAGCTCGGTCTCGGGGCGGCCGATGAACTAGCCCATGTTCGACCGGCCGAGGAGCGGCGCAATGCTGTGCTCCTTGAACTGCCGAACGGTCCGGGGCATTATTTGCGCGAACCCCGCTATGATTGGGCGTTTACTGTCGTCCGCCATTATTTTTACACTCAGGCAAAGCGAGTCCGCCTTGAGTCGCTGAGAAAAAGTGCATACACGCCGCTCGCTGAAGTGGCAGCGAAAATTCAAGTGGAGCTTCATTATCATTTGCTTCATTGGCATACGTGGTTCGTCCAGCTGACAAATGCTCCTGGTGAAGCGCGGACACGGATGATCAAAGCCATTCAGGACGCCGCCGCTGATTTTGCTGGCGTGTTGACGCTTGGGGCAAGAGGCGCTGATATGGAGCGATGGGGATTGATCGAAGGGGAAGACGTATTAACGGAAAAAACGATCGCCGCGCTGGCGCCGGCGTTTACTGAAGTGGGGATTGAGTGGCCGATGCTGTTTGGCATGAAGCATGGCAATGGCCGCAATGGCGAGCATACGCCAGATTTGGATGATGCACTGGCGACGCTGTCGGAAGTTCGCCGTGCCATTCCGCAAGCCATATGGTAAGCAGTTGCGCGTTGATTCGCAAAGACGGTGCCACCGTTTCCCGCCTCGGGGGGGGGCAGCAAGCATCGCCGGCTGCATGGAAGTCGAAACAGTGGACAATGCCACCCTTGGCAGGGGGACGGGAAGCATATGGGCAACCGAAACGTGAGAGGGAGAACTATGACCAATGAAGAAGTTTGGAAAGCGTTAGAAACGGTGAAAGATCCAGAGATTGATTCCGTTAGCATTGTCGACCTTGGCATGGTGGAACAAGTTGATATCCGTGATAAGGTGGTCGAAATTCATTTATTGCCAACATTTCTCGGATGTCCGGCGTTGGACATCATTCACTCTCGGGTCGAGGAAGCGGTGAAGAAGGCGGGGGCTCAGGCTGTGACCGTCGAATTTCTCCGCCGCCCGCCATGGACGTCCGATCGGATTAGCGAAGCGGGCCGGGAGCGGCTAAAGCAATTCGGCATCGCCCCACCGCCTCGGCAAATGGCGTCAGGGGCATGGCAAGTTGAATGTCCGTATTGCGGGGCGGAGCGGACCATCATGGAAAATTTGTTCGGTCCGACGGCTTGTCGCAGCATTTTCTATTGCAAGCAATGCAAAAATCCATTTGAAGCGATGAAACCTGTATTAATCTAAAGAGAAGGGGATGTTCAAGATGTTTAAAATGATCGCCTTGTATAAACAGCCGAAAGATAAGGAGCAGTTCGACGCCCATTATTATGGAACACACGTGCCGCTTACGGAAAAAATCCCTGGCCTTCGAGACATCAAGGTCACGAAAATTACCGGCACGCCGATGGGGACGGAAAGTGAATATTATTTGCTATGTGAAATGTATTACGACAGCCAAGAGGCGTTCCAAGAGGCGATGAAAACGAAAGAGGCGAAGGCGTCGGCGAAAGATGTTATGTCGTTTGCCGGGAATCTTGTCACTTTTATGGTTGGTGAGGAAGTAGAACATGAGTGAATTTGTTTCGATCGCTGTGCGTCAAGAGGGAGCGGTTGGCGTTATTGAACTCGCCCGTCCGAATGTATTGAATGCGCTCAGCCGTCAAATGGTAGCAGAAATCGTTGCAGCGGTGGAATCATTTGACCGGGATGAAGAAGTTCGCGTCATCGTAATCACTGGGAGCGGACGGGCGTTCGCCGCTGGGGCGGATATTCAAGAAATGGCCAGCGATGATCCAGTTCGGCTTGAGTGGTTGAACCAATTTGCTGACTGGGATCGTCTTTCTCTTGTGAAAACGCCGATGATTGCTGCTGTCAATGGCTTGGCGCTCGGCGGGGGATTTGAGTTGGCGCTCACGTGCGACCTGATCATCGCTTCGGCAGCCGCGGAATTCGGTTTTCCAGAAGTGAACCTTGGCGTTATGCCGGGAGCGGGAGGCACGCAGCGGCTGACAAAGCTGATCGGGCCGAAGCGAGCGCTCGAGTGGCTATGGACGGGGGAGCGCTTATCGGCGAAAGAGGCGCATGCATTGGGCGTCGTCACCCGCGTTGTGAGTCCGGAACTGCTAATGGAAGAGACGATGCGGCTTGCCCGGCGACTTGCGGAACAGCCGCCGCTAGCCCTTCGCCTGATCAAAGAAGCAGTGCAAAAAGCAGTGGACTATCCGCTCTATGAAGGCATGCAGTTTGAGCGGAAAAACTTCTACCTTTTGTTTGCTTCCGAAGACCAAAAAGAAGGAATGACGGCGTTTCTTGAAAAGCGAAAGCCGCAATTCCGCGGAAGATAAGGAGGGCGACCATGTTCGAGACGATTCGATATGAAGTGGATGGTCAGGTTGCTTGGCTGACGCTCAACCGACCAGAGCAGCTCAACTCTTTTACCGAACAAATGAACAAAGAAATGATAAAGGCGCTAAAACAGGCTGGGGCGGACCGTGACGTCCGCTGTGTAGTCATCACAGGCGCTGGGCGGGCTTTTTGTGCGGGGGAGGATTTGAGCGGTGTGACAGAGGAGATGGATCACGGAGAAGTATTGCGCACCCGATATGCGCCGATGATGAAAGCGCTTCATGTTTTTGAAAAGCCGGTTGTCGCAGCGGTGAATGGGGTGGCGGCTGGTGCGGGCATGAGCTTGGCTTTGGCTTGTGATTTCCGGCTCCTCTCAGAAAAGGCGAGTTTTGCCCCTGCGTTTATCCATGTTGGTCTTGTGCCGGATGCGGGACATCTTTACTATCTGCCGCGTCTTGTCGGGCGGGCGAAGGCGCTCGAACTTGCGGTGCTCGGGGAAAAAGTGGCAGCCGAGGAAGCAGCTGCGCTCGGACTAGCGACAAAAGTGATTCCCTTATCCAACTGGGAAGAAGAGGTGAAGCAGTTTGCCGAGCGGCTGGCCGCTATGCCGACGAAAGCGATTGGACTCATCAAACGACTGTTTCGTGAAAGTGAGGAAGCGACCTTTGACCGCTACCTTGAGCGGGAAGCGGAATGCCAGCGCATTGCGGGATTGACGTCAGACCATCGCGAAGGCGTCAAGGCGTTTTTTGAGAAACGGAAACCAATATTCCAAGGAAACTAAGCAAGGGGGAAAAAATGATGGCAACTGTCAAACAAAAGAAAATGGAACGAATGCCGACGAAACGCGATGTTTATCAGTTGATTATTAACGGCGAGCGGGTGGAAAGCGCTTCAGGAGAAACGTTTGTCGTCACCAATCCAGCGACAGGCGAAGCCGTCGCCCGCGTCGCTAAAGGAGTGCGCGAGGACGCCGAACGGGCGGTGCAGGCGGCGCGGCGAGCGTTTGACCATGGGAAATGGCGCCATTTTCCGGTGCAAAAACGGGCGCGCATCTTGTACCAAATTGCAGCCATCATGCGTGAACGTTTTAATGAATTAGTGGAATTGGAAATTTTGAATACTGGAAAAGCATTGTCGGCGGCTCAAGGACAAGTAATGCAGGCAATTGAAGACTTTGAATTTTTCGCAGGAGCGATCATCGGTCATCGTGGGGCGGTCAATCCGATGCCGGGGGCGTTTCATAACTATACGGAAAAAGACCCAGTTGGTGTATGCGCGCAAATCATCCCATGGAACTATCCACTCATGATGGCGGCTTGGAAAATAGCTCCAGCCATCGCTGCTGGATGCTCGGTCGTCGTCAAGCCGGCTTCGCTGACACCGCTTACTTGCCTCGTGCTAGCAGAAATTTGCCATGAGGCTGGCGTGCCGGAGGGGGTCGTCAATGTGGTGACCGGAGCTGGGTCGGAAGTCGGAGACTATTTGGTGGAGCATCCGCTTGTCGACAAAGTCGCGTTTACCGGATCGACGCCGGTAGGGAAGGAAATTATGGAGAAAGCGTCGAAAACATTAAAACGGGTGACGCTCGAGTTGGGCGGCAAGTCGCCAAGCTTGGTGTTTGCGGATGCCGATTTGGAGGCTGCTGTCGCTGGTTCGTTGTTCGGCATTTTCTATAACAGTGGACAATCTTGCGAAGCGCGGTCTCGCTTATATGTGCATGAAGACATCTATGATGCATTTATGGAATCGTTTGTCGCGAAAACAAAACAGCTGAAACTTGGCAATCCGTTTGATGCCGGCACACATGTCGGGGCGATCATCAACCGCGGACAGCTGGAAGTGATTGACGAATACGTGCAATCGGCTGTCGCGGATGGAGCGACGGTTGCTGCCGGGGGGAAAGAAGCGGTGGTCGAAGGCTTTGAAAATGGCTATTGGTATGAGCCGACGATTTTAACAAATGTGAATCACCAAATGAAAGCGGTTCGGGAAGAAATTTTTGGGCCAGTTGTCGTTGTGATGAAATTCCGCGATGAGGCTGAAGCGGTTGAACTGGCGAATGACAGTGACTATGGACTGGCCGCTGCGATTTGGACAAAAGATCACGGCCGTGCTGTTCGCGTAGCCAAACAGCTGCGATCCGGCATTGTGATGGTCAACAGCCCATTTTCCGCTTTCCCAGGTACGCCGTTCGGTGGTTACAAACAGTCCGGATTTGGGCGCGAGTTGTCCGTCGAAGCGCTTGATTTGTATACAGAAACGAAAAGCGTATTGTCGTATTACGGCCCACGTCCGCTCAACCCGTTTGGTGTCTGAGAGGACTAGTGACACCGTTATTCGGGCAACGGCCTAGATGCATATGGATCAACCAGCCGCTAATCAAATCCACGATAATGGGCGATGGGGTATGTCTGGCCATTGGCCGTGCCCCATCGTTGTTGCTGGAGACGGTGGATTCGCTAACACCTGTCGCTTGGCGACGAACATCCGACAACTTGCATTGTTCACCGCAACACACATGAAAGAAGAGAGGGGGACGATGATGATCGAACGTCTTGTTGTTGTCGGCAGCGGCGTAATGGGAAGAGGCATTGCTTACGTCGGCGCTGTCGGCGGGTTTCAAACGACGTTGGTTGATGTGAAGCAAGAACAATTAGACAGTGCTCGAAGCGAAATTACTACCATTTTTGAGCAAGCGGTCGCTCGAGGAAAGTTGACGCCTGGTGCGCGTCAAGAAGCAGAAATGCGTCTTTCGTATTCGCTTGATCTGGCTGCTGCGGTGCAGGAGGCTGATTTAGTTATTGAGGCGGTGCCGGAAAAGTTGGAGTTGAAAAAACAAGTATTTGAGACAATCGATGCCCATGCCCCGGCATCGTGCTATTTGGCGACAAATACGTCCACGATGAGCCCGACGGAAATCGGCTCATTTACGAAACGGCCGGAGCGGGTCATCGCCATGCATTTTTTCAACCCGGTGCATAAAATGAAGCTTGTCGAAATTATCCGCGGCTTGGAAACAAGCGACGAAACGGCGCAAGTCGTGAAAGAAGCGGCCGAGCGAATGGGAAAAGAGACGGTTGTTGTCAATGAATTTCCGGGATTTGTGACGAGTCGGATCAGCGCACTGGTTGGCAATGAGGCGTTTTATATGCTTCAAGAAGGCGTTGGTACGCCGGAAGAAATTGATAAAGCTATCAAACTTGGCCTGAATTTCCCGATGGGGCCGTTTGAGCTGGCCGATTTAGTCGGGCTGGACGCAAGGTTGAACAACTTAAAATATTTGCATGAAAAATTAGGAGAAAAGTATCGCCCAGCGCCGTTGCTTGAGCAATACGTGAAAGCAGGCCGTCTTGGCCGCAAAACCGGCCGCGGCGTCTATGATTATACGAATCAAAAAAATGACTAATAAGCCGATCGTTCGGCTACGGTTGGCAAGGGGGAGAAAAGATGGGAAGAGAGGTTGTCATCGTTGATGCCGTGCGCACACCGATCGGCCGTTACAAAGGGGCATTGAAAGAGGTGCGGCCGGATGATTTGGCGGCTGTTGTTATTCGGGCGCTCATCGAGCGAAATCCAGGGTTGCCGGTTGAACAAATCGATGACGTCGTCTTTGGCAACGCTAACCAAGCTGGTGAGGACAACCGAAACGTCGCCCGCATGGCGGCGCTATTAGCCGGGCTGCCCAAGGAAGTCGCTGGTGTGACGGTCAATCGGCTGTGCGGTTCTGGTCTTGATGCCGTGAATTATGCGGCGCGGGCGATTTTCGCCGATGAGGCGGATATTGTGATTGCTGGCGGCGTGGAAAGCATGACGCGCGCTCCGTTTGTGATGGCGAAGCCGTCAAGCGATTTTCCGCGCGGCAATATCGAAATGTACGATACAACGATCGGCTGGCGCTTTATCAATCCAAGACTGCACGAAATGTACGGCACCGACAGCATGCCGCAAACGGCGGAAAACGTGGCAAAGCGGTTTGGCATTACTCGCGAGGCGCAGGACGAATTTGCTTATGAAAGCCAAATGAAGGCGAAACGGGCCATGGAAACGAATCGGTTTGCGGATGAACTGGTGCCGGTTGTCTACCACGACCGGAAAGGCAACCGAATTGTTGTTGACAAAGATGAACATCCTCGTCCAGATACGACGCTTGAGAAGCTGGCCAAACTGCCGCCGCTGTTTGAAAACGGCACGGTCACAGCCGGCAATGCTTCTGGTGTGAACGACGGGGCGGCGGCGCTGTTGTTGATGAGTGCTGATAAAGCGAAAGCGCTTGGCTTGAAGCCGCTAGCCAAATACGTGACGTCAGCCGTCGCCGGCGTTGAACCAGCCGTGATGGGGATCGGTCCGATTTTTGCGACGCGTAAGGCGTTGCGCCGCGCCGGCCTGTCCGTTCATGACATCGGGCTTGTCGAGCTGAACGAGGCGTTTGCTTCGCAAGCGTTGGAGTGCATCCGCCAGCTTGAGCTGGACCGAGAGAAAGTCAACGTCAACGGCGGGGCGATTGCCCTTGGCCATCCGCTTGGGGCGAGTGGCGCCCGCATTTTGACGACATTGATTTATGAAATGCAAAAACGCGGCGTCACCTATGGACTGGCAACGATGTGCATCGGCGTCGGCCAAGGGATCGCAACGATTGTGAAAAACGCGGACGAACAGTGAGAGCGTTCGGTTCGGATTTGGGGGATGTTTCAGGGCTCTCGAAGAGATAGAGAATGATGCCGCTATCCCTTCAGTGCGGGCTGTCAGAGCATTCCGCGCCAACGCTGCTTGTTCGCAACCGTCGGGAGCCGCCTGCTTTCAGCGGTGCGGCTCTTTTTATTCCGCTTTTTTCTCCACCCGCCTTGCCAGCGTGATAAAAGTTTGTTACGATTATAGTTCGAATACAAGATAAAGGGAGTTTCGTCGAATGAATACGCGCTCGCTTATTTTTACGATTTACGGCGACTACATCCGCCGCTACGGCGGTGAAATTTGGATCGGGAGTCTAATCCGCCTCCTTCGCGAGTTCGGCCATAACGACCAGGCGGTGCGAGCGGCGGTATCGCGCATGAGCAAACAAGGCTGGATTCGTTCGGAAAAACGCGGCAATAAAAGCTACTATTCGCTCACGGAGCGCGGCGTCAAGCGGATGGAAGAAGCGGCCCGGCGCATTTACAAAACGCGCCCCGAGCATTGGGACGGAAAATGGCGCATTCTCATCTATACGATTCCTGAGGATAAGCGGCACTTGCGTGACGAACTGCGGAAGGAGCTTGTTTGGAGCGGGTTCGGCACGATTTCCAACAGCTGCTGGATTTCACCAAACAATTTGGAGCAACAAGTGTACGACTTGATCGACAAGTACGACATTCGCCCGTATGTCGATTTCTTTTTTGCCGAGTACGATGGACCGCATACGAATAAGCAGCTTGTGGAAAAGTGCTGGAACTTAGAAGAGATCAACGAAAAATACGAGCAGTTTATTGCGGCTTACAGTCAAAAATATGTCATTGACAAACATAAAATCGAGCGTGGTGAAATGTCGGACGCGGAATGTTTTGTCGAGCGGACGAAGCTCGTCCATGAATACCGAAAGTTTTTGTTCATCGACCCCGGCTTGCCGGAAGAGCTGTTGCCGAATGAGTGGATGGGAAGCCATGCCGCCGCCTTGTTCAACGATTATTACCAACAACTCGCGGCACCGGCCAGCCGTTTTTTTGAAGCCGTGTTTCAGGAAGGAGCAGAGCTTGACAAAAAAGAAGAGGAAAGGATATCGGTGGAATGAACCGGGATGCACGGCGCAACGACAGCTGTGCATCCCGGTTGACGTTTGTGGAACGTTCGATGCGGCGTCGTGGAAGAAGCATGTGATCATCATGGGTGTGGGAGCCCACCAATCGTTGTCGATTTTTCATCGCTGTGGAGCGCGGCGTTGACTTACGGCAGTCTCACTGGTGAAAAATAGGTTTCAAAGGGAATTCATACGATTTAATTGGTGTTCGTTTTTTCTTCGTGAAATAAATCAACCATTCTCATCTTCTAAAAAATATGGTATCGTTTATATATAACGTATTTTTTACGGGGTGTGAATATGATGAATGATGTTTGTCGTTTGCTCGACCTTCGTTATCCGATCATTCAAGGGGGGATGGGCAACATCAGCAACGCCGAACTGGCGAGCGCCGTATCGGAAGCGGGGGGGCTTGGAACGATCGGCGCGGGCACGATGCCGCCCGATGAGGTGGAGGCGCTGATCGTTGAAACGAAGCGGCGCACCAACCGTCCCTTTGCTGTGAACATCCCGTTGCAAGTGACGCCATACACTGCGGAGATCGCTGAACTCGTCATCCGTCATCAAGTGTCCGTTGTTTCGCTTTCCGCCGGCAATCCGGCGCCGTGGATTCCACGTTTTGCGGAACATGGCATTAAGGTGATCGTCGTCGTCGCCTCGGTCAGCCAAGCGAAAAAAGCCGAGGCGGCTGGGGCGGATCTCGTCGTCGCTGAGGGGTATGAGGCGGCGGGGATCAATTCGCCGCTAGAGTTGACGACGATGACACTTATTCCGCAAGTCGCCAGCGCCGTTCGCATCCCCGTCATCGCTGCCGGCGGCATCGGTGATGGCCGCGGACTGCTCGCAGCGCTGGCTCTCGGCGCCCACGGGGTGCAGATCGGCACAAGGCTTGTGGCCACGAAGGAAGCGCCGTTTCATGAAGCGTATAAACGGCGGCTCATTGAAGCAAAGGAGAATGAAACGGTTATCGTCGGCCGTTCGGTCGGACGCATCCGCCGCGTCATGCGCACGCCATATACCGAGAGGCTCCTCGAGTATGAACAACAGGGCATGCCGCTCGAACAGTTTCAAGCATATACATCGGAGGATCGTCATCGCCGCGGCGCGCTTTCAGGTGATTTTCAGGAAGGATTTATCAACGCGGGGCAAATCGCTGGCCTCATCGATGACGTGCCGACGGTAGCTGAGCTGTTTGAACAAATGATGAGGGAAGCGAAAATGCAGTGGCAATCATTATCCACACGATTTCGCTGATCGAATGAAGACGCCTGTCAAACGGCGTCTTTTTTTGGCGAAAGAAAATGGGATGAAAGAGGGTTGACACTTATAGCCACCATAGTTACTATTTAAATAGTATAACGATATTTTTACGCTTGTTTATTTTTTGTTATATTAACTTGAAAACGCTTTCAAGCAGTAAAGCAAAGGAGAGGGGAAACGATGAATGTCATGCTATCACCAAACATGTTGCAAAACTCAGATTTATTTTTTCAAATGCGTGAGCATGAACAGGTGGTGTTTTGCCACGATGAGGCGACCGGTTTGAGGGCGATCATTGCCATTCACAGCACCGCGCTTGGGCCGGCGCTCGGCGGCTGCCGGATGCATCCGTATGCGACGACGGAAGAGGCGCTCACCGATGCGCTGCGGCTGTCGAAAGGGATGACGTATAAATGCTTGGCCGTTGATGTCGACTTTGGCGGCGGCAAAGCGGTGATCATCGGCGACCCGCGCAAAGACAAATCGCCGGAACTGTTTCGAGCATTCGGTCAATTCGTAGAGTCATTAGGAGGCCGGTTTTATACGGGCACCGATATGGGAACGACGCCGGACGATTTCGTGCACGCCATGAAAGAGACGAATTGCATCGTCGGCGTTCCAGAAGCGTACGGTGGAAGCGGCGACTCATCTGTGCCGACGGCCGAGGGTGTCGTGTACGGCATTCAGGCGACGAATCAAGTGGTGTTTGGCAGCCAGCCTTTGCACGGCAAAACGTATGCAATCCAAGGGCTTGGAAAAGTCGGGAAAAAAGTGGCGCTTCGTTTGCTTGAAGCAGGAGCGGATTTGTACGTGTGCGATTTGAACGAAGCGGCCGTGGAAGAAGTCGTGGCGTATGGCAAACAGATCGGGGTGTCTGTCAAACCGGTAAACGGAACGGATATTTATCGCGTCGAAGCCGATGTGTTCATCCCGTGCGCATTTGGCGGCGTCATCAACGATGACACGATCGCCGAGCTGCGAGTGAGGGCGGTCGTTGGTTCGGCGAACAATCAACTGGCGGACAAACGCCATGCCCACCTGTTGAAAGAAAAAGGCATCGTGTATGCTCCTGATTATATCGTCAACGCCGGCGGGCTCATTCAAGTCGCCGATGAGCTTTACGGAGCGAACAAAGAGCGGGTGCTGGCGAAAACGAAAGCGATTTACGATACGCTGCTCACCATTTATGCGCGGGCCGAATCGGAAGGAATAACAACGATTGAGGCAGCCGATCAATTTTGCGAAGAGCGGCTCGAGAAGCGCAAACGCCGCAATCATTTCTTTACACATCAAAAGCGGCCGAAGTGGGAGATTCGACGTTAATGTGAAGCCTATCCATATAAAAAAAGATTCGTTTAAAAATACTGAATATATCAACTTATTTTTTGATTAAAAGATATCTTGGAAAGCAGCAATCAAAGGGGCGAGGAGGAATCATGTATGAAAAAAGCATTCAAACGATTCGCGATACCGGTCGTTTTCGGAGTTTTGGCGCTCTCAGGCTGCGGAGGAGAAGAAAAGACTGCAACGAACGGCGTGAAAGAAGCCGGAAATACGAAAACGTTTACGATTGGTGTCACCCAAATCATTCAACATCCGTCTCTCGATGCGGCTTTCAACGGGTTTAAAAAAGCGCTCGAAGACGAGGGGTTTCAAGAAGAAAAAAACGTTCGGTACAATCTTCAAAACGCTCAAGGCGACATGAACAACAGCCAAACGATCGCCAATAACTTTGTATCGGACGGGGTTGACCTCATTTTTGCCAACTCGACTCCGAGCGCGCAAAGCGCGCTCAATGCCACGAAAGACATTCCGATTGTATTTACATCCGTGACAGATCCAGTCGGCGCCGGTTTAGTTCCATCGATGGACAAGGCGGGGGAAAACATCACGGGAACAACGGACAGCCATCCCGATGCGATTCGCAAAACGATTCAATTCATCGCTGAGCAAACGGATGCGAAAACAGTGGGACTCATTTATAACGCAGGGGAACAAAACTCATTGGCCCAAATTGAAAAAGTGAAAGAGGCTGCAAAACAAACGGATTTGAAGCTGGTAGAAGCGTCTGTTTCGACTACAGCCGAGGTGAAACAAGCAGCCGAATCGTTAGTTGGCAAAGCAGATGTGTTTTATATCGTCACAGATAATACAGTTGTATCTGCCATTGAATCAGTTGTCAGCGTTGCCAATGAGAAAAAAATCCGTGTTTTTACAGGAGAGCTCGATTCATTAAAACGAGGCTGCTTTGCGGCGTATGGCTTTGACTACTACGACATCGGCTATCAAGCGGGGCAAATGGCGGCCGCCATTTTAAAAGGAGAAGCCAAGCCGGCGGAGATCAAACCAGAATATCCGAAAAAATTAAAATTGGTGATCAACAAACAAGCAGCGGAAAAACAAGGAATCCAACTGAAGCCCGAATGGGACCAAATGGCAGAATACATCGAATGAAAGGATGAATGATTTTGTTGACAGCAATGGCAGGAGCGGTGGAATCAGGACTGATATATGCCATTATGGCGCTAGGAGTGTATTTGTCGTTTCGTGTGTTGGATTTTCCCGATTTAACCGTGGACGGCAGCTTTGTGACCGGGGCTGCGGTGGCGGCGACGTTGATCGTCCATGGGGCCAATCCGTTTATGGCGACGTGTCTGGCGCTTTTCGTTGGATTCGCTGCCGGGTGCATGACCGGGCTTCTTCATACAGCAGGGAAGGTCAATCCGCTTTTGTCGGGCATTTTAATGATGATTGCGCTGTATTCGATCAATCTTCGCATCATGGGACGCTCGAATGTACCGCTTTTAAATGAAAAGACCGTCTTTACAACGATTCAAGAATGGGGGATGGCGCTCGGACTGAACTCGGCTGCGGCGAAAACATGGGGAATTCTTCTGTCAATGACGTTGCTTGCTCTTTTGTTTAAATGGTTTACAGACTGGTTTTTACAGACGGAAATAGGGCTGGCGATTCGGGCGACAGGGGATAATCCGCGCATGATTCGCAGCCTATCGGCGAGCACAAATTCGCTCATTGTGTTAGGGCTTGGGCTTTCCAATGCCATGGTTGCGTTCTCGGGGGCGCTTGTCGCCCAGTATGGTGCGTTTGCCGATGTCGGGATGGGAATTGGCATGATCATCATCGGTCTGGCTTCTGTCATTATCGGAGAAGCGGTATTGGGAACGAAAACGATCGCGCGAGTTACGCTTGCCGTAATCGGTGGAGCGATCCTGTACCGCATGGTCGTGAGCCTCGCTTTGCGCGTCCAATTTCTCGAAACAGGGGATGTGAAGCTCATTACAGCATGCATGGTGATTTTGGCGCTCGTTGTTCCACAAATGGTACGTCATCAACGGGAGAGAAAATATAAAGAAGAAAAAAGGCGAGAGAGAGCAAAGGCTATTGTGTCCGCTGCCGCCGGAAGGGGTGAAGGGGATGTTGCAGTTAAAAGGGATTTATAAAGTGTTTCATGAGGGAACGCCTGACGAAAAGAACGCCCTCCAAAACATTCATTTAACGTTGCAAAAGGGAGACTTTGTCACCGTGATCGGCAGCAACGGAGCAGGCAAATCGACCTTGATGAATATGATTTCAGGAGTATTGTTTCCTGATGAAGGAACGATTTGGATTGACGGTCAAGATGTCACCATGATGCCGGAATACGTCCGCTCCCGCTATATCGGAAGGGTGTTTCAAGATCCGATGGCCGGAACGGCGCCAAACATGACGATTGAGGAGAATTTAGCGATGGCGTATACACGCAATCAAAAGCGCACGCTCCGCCGTGGAGTGACGAAAAAACGGCGCGATGAGTTTCGCGAGTTGCTCTCCACCCTTCATCTCGGGTTGGAGGACCGTCTCGAGGCGAAAGTCGGCTTGCTTTCCGGTGGAGAGCGCCAAGCGTTGTCTTTGCTTATGGCGACGTTCACCGAACCTGCCATTTTGCTGCTCGATGAACATACTGCGGCCCTCGATCCGGCCAGGGCGGAGTTGATCACCCAGTTAACCAAAGAGATTGTGAAGCGATATCGATTGACGACCTTGATGGTCACCCATCATATGCAGCAGGCCATCGATTTAGGAAACCGCCTCATCATGATGGATAAAGGGCAGATCATTTTCGAAGTGGATGAGACTGAAAAGCAACGTTTAACGGTAGAAAAGTTGCTCGCGGAATTCCAACGCATTCGCGGGGAACAACTCGCAAGCGATCGTGCGGTATTGAGTTGAGGATGTCAACGAGCGATGAGGAGGAATGGTATGGAACTCAACTTCCCGATCATGCAAGTATTGAATGAAGACGGAACGATCGTGCGGCCTGAGTATCGTGAACGAATCACGAAAGAATTGACGATGACGATGTACCGTCATCTGATTCGAACGAGAATGGTTGACCGAAAATGCGTCAGCCTGCAGCGGCAAGGGCGCATTGGAACATATGTGCCGTACGAAGGGCAAGAGGCGTGTCAAGTTGGAAGTGCGCTTGCCCTTAATGATGGCGATTGGATGTTTCCGACCTACCGTGATCATGGGGCGATGATGACGTTCGGCCGTTCGTTAACGACAACTCTTTTATACTGGAAAGGACGGACGGAAGGATGTGTCCCTCCTGAAGGGAAAAAAATCGTTCCGCCGAGCGTTCCCATTGCTACGCAACTCCCTCATGCAGCGGGGGCGGCGTGCGCCGAAAAATGGAAGGGGACGAAAAACGCGGTAATTGTGTACTTCGGTGATGGGGCGACATCGGAAGGAGATTTCCATGAGGGATTGAATTTCGCGAGCGTTTTCCACGCGCCTGTCGTCTTTTTCAACCAAAACAACCAATATGCGATTTCCGTTCCGATCACCCGCCAGATGAAGACAAAAACGATCGCCCAAAAAGCGGTGGCGTACGATATTCCTGGCCTTCGCATCGATGGAAATGACGTGTTTGCCGTGTATTTCAAAACCATTGAGGCGCTCGAGCGGGCGAGAAATGGAGGGGGGCCGACGTTAATCGAAGCGGTGACATGGCGTTATGGCGCCCATACGACGTCCGATGACCCGTCCAGATATCGCGATCAGGAGGAAAGCAAGAAGCGGCGCGACACAACCGACCCGATCCAACGAGTCGAGCGTTTCATGCAACGGGAAGGCTGGTGGGATGAAGAATGGGGGAATCAAGTGCAGGAGGAAGTGAACGACGAAATCGAGCAGGCGATTGTGGAAATGGAACGTTATCCAAAAGCGAATGTGTCGGACATGTTTGACTTTGTGTTCGCCCAACCGACATGGCCGATTGCCGAGCAGAAAGAAGCGTATCTTCAATGGAAGCGGGGGATGGAAAGATGATCACCAAAGTAGGCGTCCAGTCGCTCACCATCGTGCAAGCGGTCAATGATGCGCTTCGCACCATGCTCAAAGAGCGTGAAGATGTCATTCTGCTTGGGGAAGACATTGGGAAAAATGGTGGTGTGTTTCGTGCCACGGACGGACTGCTTGAAGAATTCGGCAAAGAGAGGGTGATCGACACCCCATTAAGCGAAGCGGGATTTACGGGTGCAGCGATTGGAATGGCGCTAGGCGGATTTCGTCCTGTCGTCGAAATTCAATTTTTAGGTTTCATCTATCCAGCCTATGAACAAATCATGACCCATGCAGCGCGCATGCGATCACGGACAAGAGGGCATTTTCCCGTGCCTTTGGTTATTCGCGCCCCATACGGCGCGGGTGTGCGAGCCCCGGAAATTCATTCGGACAGCACGGAAGCACTGTTTACCCACATGCCGGGCATCAAAGTCGTCTGTCCCGCGTCGCCGTATGACGCCAAGGGACTGCTCATTGCCGCCATCGAGGATCCGGATCCGGTTTTGTTCCTCGAACCGATGCGCAGCTACCGCGCGTTCCGCGAAGAAGTTCCGGAAGGGAAATACACGATTGAAATCGGCAAAGGGAAAAAGCGGCGCGAAGGGGACGACGTGACCGTCATTGCGTGGGGGGGCATGGTTCCCGTTGCGATGAAGGCGGCGGAAGAAGCGGAGAAAAAAGGGATTGATGTCGATGTCGTCGACTTGCGCACCCTGTACCCACTCGATAAGGACCTCATTGCTGAGTCGGTGCAAAAGACAGGGAGAACCGTGATCGTTCAGGAAGCGCATGCGACCGGCGGGCTGGCCAATGACATTCTCGCCATCATCAATGACACGTCGTTTTTCTATCAACACGCACCGGTCGAACGGGTGACGGGATTTGATGTTCCTGTGCCGTTTTTCGCCTATGAAGACGACTATTTGCCAACGCCCGCACGTGTGTTGCATGCCATTGAAAAAGTGATGAACTTCTGAAAATAGAAGCAAAATCGCGTGATGAGTGTGGAAGATGATTGTGCAAAACGCGGATGAGTCATAAATGAAGAGCCATGCCCTCGGGCTGGCTCTTTTTCTTTTAACGATAAGCTGTACGAACAGATGGCAGCGAATATCGTTTTTTCGTGCAACCATCTGTTCTCCGATGATTTGTCTTTATGGCGTTATTACCGATGATTAGCCAGCTGTGCGCGATACTCTTTTCCTTTTTGCACGTATGTATCAATCGACAGCTGGATGAGCTCAAGGTCTTTATCTGTCAGCTCACGCACCACTTTTCCAGGTGAGCCGATAACGAGCGAGCGGGGCGGAATTTTTTTGCCGGACGGGACTAACGTGTTGGCGCCGATGATGCATTCTTCACCGATTTCCGCCCCATCCAAAATCGTCGACCCCATGCCGATGATCGAGCGTCGGCGGATCGTGCAGCCATGCAGGATCACATTATGCCCCACCGTCACTTCATCTTCCACAACGAGCGGCGATCCTTCGTACAAATGGCAGGTTGTGTTGTCTTGAATGCTTGTTCGGGCGCCGATCGTAATCGGGCCTTCATCACCGCGCAGCACGGCATTGAACCAAATGGTTGATTCCGGACCGACGGTGACGTCTCCGATCAAATAGGCTCCCGGGGCAATGAATGCGGTTTCATGAACATTCGGACGTTTTCCGTTATACGAATACAGCATCCCCACATCCCCTTTCATTGGTGATCAGTATGAAAATAAGTATAACACATTTCGCACGAGAATGGAAATGCACGAAATAGAAAGTGACTTGTTCGTATTGGGATGAATAGATCGATGCGCAACATTGCGGGGAGCGAAGCGGCGACGGGGCAGATATTAGCTTTTGATGGCAAGGCGGAGATCCGCAATCGCCGCTTCATGTTCAATCGATCGGCGGCATAACATATCGATGATCCGCTCTTGGCGCAACAATAGCTGCATTTGTTGCTCTTGATTTCGCTCGAGTCGTTTCACGATCGCATCGATTTCCCGAATGGCTTGATGAACAGTGGCAAATCCTTTTGCCATGTCGGCTTTACCTTCATTCAGCGCGGCTTTTGTCGCCATATTCTCCTTCATGTTCTCAAGTTCTTGCTTGGTCGCCATATTGGCTTTGATGTGTTCGAGTTCTTCTTTGGTCGCCATGCGAGCTTTGATATCCTCAAGCTCCTGTTTGGTGGCCATATTGTTCTTGATGTCCTCAAGTTCTTGCTTGGTGGCCATATTGGCTTTGATGTTGTCGAGCTCTTCTTTGGTCGCCATGCGGGCTTTGATATCCTCAAGCTCCTGTTTGGTGGCCATATTGTTCTTGATGTCCTCAAGTTCTTGCTTGGTGGCCATATTGGCTTCGATGTTGTCGAGTTCTTCTTTGGTCGCCATGCGGGCTTTGATATCCTCAAGCTCCTGTTTGGTGGCCATATTGTTCTTGATGTCCTCAAGTTCTTGCTTGGTCGCCATATTGGCTTTCATCTCTGTCATTTCCTGCTGCATGATTTCCAACTTGTCCAAAATAAGACGCCACGGCTCGCTCATGGGCAACATCCTTTCCTAATTATCAATAAGATAAGGAAATCGCGGTGGAGGCAAAAGATGCAGATGAGATGGAAAAGGGGAAATAGCGCTGTTGGGAAAACGACGATTTCCTGCCATTGATTATACATGATCCACAAAAGGCGAAAAAGGTTTTTCCGTCAATGAAAAATGAAAAGAATTATTTGGTTCATCACCATAACGTGTACTTGACAAGTGAGGCTTTTTCTCTTGTTGCCATATATGAAAAACGTTGATTTACTTATTTTTTCTTGCCGAAGGAAGTGTGGTATGTTTTGAAAGATTCAAGTACGACTTTTGGCGAAGAATCAAATATTTTTTATTCTTTATTAAAATAATATTATTTTTCTTAATATTTATGTTTTTTTATTTCAATTATGAATCATACAAAAATTTTTTGACAATACAAATATAATGAATTATTATATTAAAAGAATTTAAAGGAGGTAGGTAGTGGTTATGGCATCGATCGACAAACAACAAATCGCTGCCAGCGTTCCCCAGCGGGGCTTTTTCGGTCATCCGAAAGGGCTGTTTACGCTTTTTTTCACCGAGTTTTGGGAGCGATTCTCGTACTACGGCATGCGCGCCATTTTAGTGTACTACATGTATTATGAAGTATCGAAAGGCGGGCTCGGCCTTGATGAACATCTGGCGCTCGCGATTATGTCGATTTATGGGGCGCTTGTGTATATGTCTGGAATCATCGGCGGCTGGCTTGCTGACCGGGTGTTCGGTACGTCGCGAGCGGTCTTTTATGGCGGCGTTCTCATTATGACCGGTCATATCGCGTTAGCGATCCCGGGCGGGGCGGCGGCGCTGTTTGTGTCGATGGCGCTCATCGTCTTGGGAACGGGGTTGTTGAAACCGAACGTCTCCAGTATTGTCGGGGATATGTACAAGCCTGGCGATGACCGCCGCGACGCTGGATTCAGCATTTTTTACATGGGCATTAACCTCGGGGCGTTTTTGGCTCCGCTTGTTGTTGGAACGGCTGGGATGAAATACAACTTCCACCTCGGTTTTGGGCTTGCGGCTGTCGGCATGTTTCTTGGACTGGTTGTATTTGTGGCGACAAGAAAGAAAAATCTCGGGTTGGCAGGGACGTACGTGCCCAATCCGCTGACGCCGGAGGAAAAGAAGAAAACGACTGCGATCGTTGCGGCCGCAGCGGTTGTTATTGCTGTACTGCTCGCGATCTTGATTCCAAACGGCTGGTTTACTGTTGAAACATTTATTTCGCTTGTCGGTGTTTTAGGCATCATTATTCCGATCATTTACTTTGTCGTGATGTACCGCAGCCCGAAGACGACAGACGAAGAGCGGTCACGTGTCATCGCTTATATCCCGCTATTTGTCGCTTCGGCGATGTTTTGGGCCATCCAGGAACAAGGTTCAACCATTTTGGCGAACTATGCGGATAAGCGGACGCAGTTGGATGTCGCTGGCATCCACTTGTCGCCTGCATGGTTCCAGTCGCTGAACCCGCTATTTATCATCATTTTGGCTCCGGTGTTCGCCTGGATGTGGGTGAAGCTTGGCAAACGGCAGCCGACGATCCCGCAAAAATTTGCCCTTGGCCTTTTGTTTGCCGGCTTGTCGTTTATCGTTATTCTCGTTCCAGGTTATTTCAGCGGCGGGGAGCTCGTTCATCCGATTTGGCTTGTGTTGAGCTATTTCATCGTCGTGCTCGGGGAGCTGTGCCTGTCGCCGGTTGGTCTGTCGGCGACGACGAAACTCGCCCCTGCGGCGTTTTCAGCGCAAACGATGAGCCTTTGGTTTTTATCAAATGCCGCCGCGCAAGCGATCAACGCTCAACTTGTCCGCTTTTACACGCCGGAGAACGAAACGGCGTATTTCGGCACGATTGGCGGAGCGGCGCTTGTCCTAGGTCTCATCTTATTCGCGCTAGCACCAAGCATCCAGCGGTTGATGGGAGGGGTTCGTTAATTGCGGTTGGATGTCTGCTATTGCTTACGAAAAAAATAGCATTCAAAAGCGGGGCGCTCTGCGTTGGCAGGGCGTCTTTTTTTTAAGAAATATTTACATAAATCAAAAAACAGGTTCAGACGATATTTACAAACATGGATTACGATGGAATAGACAAGAGGAAAGGGGAGAAGAAGGGGATGGCGTTTCTTGAACTTGTCGAGGTGACGAAAACATATGACGGAAAAAGGCGGGCGGTGGAGAACGTGAATGTTGCGATTGAATCAGGGGAGTTTTTTGTTCTTGTCGGCCCGTCCGGATGCGGAAAAAGCACGATTTTGCGGCTGATCGCCGGTCTTGAGCCGCTGACGTCGGGCTACGTGCTGATCGACGGGCAAGTGGCGAATGACTGGCCGCCTCACGCCCGTCACTTATCTATGGTTTTTCAAAACTATGCGTTATATCCGCATTTAACCGTGGAGCAAAATATGCGGATCGTCTTGCAGGCGCAAAAGGTGCCGAAAGAAGAGCAAATAAGGCGTTGCATGGAAGCGGCGGACATGCTCGGGATAACGGACGTATTGCACAGAAAGCCGCGGGAGCTATCGGGAGGGCAGCGCCAGCGCGTCGCTTTAGGGCGGGCGATTGTAGCCAGAACGCCGCTTTGTTTAATGGATGAACCGCTCTCGAATTTGGATGCGAAACTGCGGACGAAAATGCGGAGTGAACTTCGCCGTTTGCAACGACAGCTCGGCATGACCGTTATCTATGTCACCCACGATCAAACCGAGGCGATGACGATGGCCGATCGGATGATGATTTTGCATGCTGGACGCCCGCAGCAAATTGGCGCCCCGCTCGACATTTACAATCATCCGGATACCCCATTTGTCGCTTCATTCATCGGAACGCCGCCTATGAACTTGGCAGAGGCGCACGTACTTGAACATGTGCTGCTATTGCAAAACGAACGACCCATTCATCTCATGCATCGCTCCTTGCCTAAAGCAGAACGAGTGACGATCGGCCTTCGCCCGGAGCATATTCATCCGGCAGAACGAGGCGAGGGGCATGTGACGGCCAAAGTTGCCCACATTGAATGGCTTGGCAATGAGACGTTAGTGACATTTGAGCTGACGAAGCGCCTTCATTGGACAGCGCGGTGGAATGGACAATGGAACATGAAGCTGGGAGAAGTGGCATCATTTTCGTTTGATGAGCGAGCATTGCTCTTTTTTGATGAGCATGGAAAACGGATCGATCTGCCGATTAGGGGGGAGGAGGTGCGACTTGACGGATGAATGAACGTGTTTCGCCGGTTTTTCCACCATCGCCATGGCCAGGCCGGGCAACACAGGCAGCCCGGCGAACAGCCGTGAAATCATGGGTGGAAGGGATGATGTACCTTTCTCCTTCCCTCCTTTTGTTCGGTGTATTTTTATTTTACCCGTTAGGCCGAACGTTGTACTTAAGTATGTTTTATACAGACTATCAAGGGAAGCCGACAGAGTTTGCCGGTGTAGCGCATTTTGCCGAACTGTTTCAAGACGGCGCGTTTTGGCATAGCGTCAAGACGACGTTTACATTTGTGGCACTCACTGTTCCTACTACGGTTGCGATTTCTTTCGGTCTGGCGTTGCTCGTCCATGAAAAGAGGAAAGGCATCGGAGTCTTTCGAACGATTTTTGCTTCGACCATGGGGATGAGCGTAGGAGTGGCTTCAGTGATTTGGATGTTGATGTACAACCCGGCGGTGGGGGTCATTAACCGGTTGTTGTCTACAGCCGGCTTAGCTCCTGTTTCGTGGCTGCTCGATCCCGATACGGCGTTGTATGCAGTGGCGGCAGCAACGGTATGGATGAATATCGGGTTCACCTTTTTGTTGGTGCTGGCCGGCCTGCAAAATATCGATCCATCTTTGTACGAAAGCGCACGCATCGCTGGGATGGGTTATTGGCGCCAATTACGGATGGTGACCGTGCCGCTGTTATCGCCGACATTGTTTTTTGTCGCGACCATTTCGCTCATTCAAGCGTTGCAAACGTTCGGACAAATTGACTTTTTAACGAAAGGCGGGCCGGTCGACGCCACGAACGTGTTCGTTTATGCCATTTACCGGGAAGCGTTTGTCAATTACCAATTTGGTTTTGCGAGCGCGCAATCCATTGTTCTTTTTTTCATCATCGCCCTTGTCACTTTTTTGCAGTTTCGGTTTGTTGAGAGGAAGGTGCACTATCAATGAGTGTGGCACGGGTAACAGCTTATTATGTGCTGTTATGTCTATGCTCGGTTGTCATTTTGTTTCCAGTGGTCTATGCTCTTCTGATAAGTTGGATGGATGGAGCCGCTATTTTGTCGGGACGACTATGGCCTGAGAATTGGACATTGGCCAATTATGAGGCGGCGTTTCAACAGGCGCCGCTTGGAAGATATTTATGGAACAGCCTTGTTGTCGCTTCAGTGATTACATTGGGGCGTCTTATCGTGTCAAGTCTCGCCGCTTTTGCCTTTGTGTTTCTTCGTTTTCCAGGCAGAGATCGATGGTTTTATGTTTGCATTGCAACGATGCTTGTTCCGTGGGAAGCGACGATGATCCCCAATTTTTTGACGATCCAAGTGCTTGGTTGGACAAACCATTATGCAGGACTCATCGTCCCGTTTTGGGCGATGGCGTTTGGCATCTTTTTATTGCGACAGCAGTTTCGGCAAATTCCGCACGAGCTGTATGAGGCGGCCCGTCTGTCCGGCATCGGGAATTTCCGCTTTTTTTGCCGCGTTGTGCTGCCGCTTTCGAAACCCAGTTTGGCGACGTTGACGGTTTATAGTTTCTTAGACGCTTGGAATATGTATTTATGGCCGTTGCTTGTGACGAACGATGACCGCGTCCGCACCATACAGATTGGGCTTAAGCAGCTGCAGACGCAGGAGATTGCGAGCAGTTGGGGAGTCGTCATGGCGGCGGCTGTCGTCGCGATGCTGCCGACATTGCTGTTATTATTTGCGGGCCAGAAGCAATTGCGCAAAGGGCTTATGCAAGGGGCAATTCAATAGCGGGGAGGAGAAAAAGGTGAGAAGGGTTTTGGCTAGTTTCTTGTTTTTAGCGGTTGTTGCGCTTGCTGCGGGATGTGGAAGTGAGAATGCAGGCCAAGCGGCGGGAGGAAAAACGGAAGTAGTATTTTGGCATTCGATGAGCGGGGATTTGCAGACGGTGTTGCATGACATTGTGGCGGATTTTAATCAAACCCATTCAAGGATTGAGGTAAAGCCTGTGTTTCAAGGTACATATGAGGAAGCACTGACGAAATGGAACACGGTAGCAGGGACGAAAGATGCGCCGACGATTATGCAGACGTTTGAAGTCGGAACAAAGCATATGATTGACAGCGGGCAGATCGTTCCTGTGCAAACATGGATTGATAAGGACAAGTATGACGTTTCGCAATGGGAGAAAAACATTGTCAATTATTATACGGTGAATGGGCGGATTTATTCGATGCCGTTTAACTCCTCAACGCCTGTGTTGATTTACAACAAAGATGCATTTCGCGAGGCCGGGCTCGATCCCGAGAAACCTCCGCTTACCTACAGCGAGCTGAAGGAAGCAGCGAAAAAGCTGACGAAGAAAAAAGGGAAGGAAACTGAACGGTACGGGTTTTCGATTTTGAACTACGGCTGGTTTTTTGAAGAAATGGTGGCGGTGCAGGGCGGATTGTATGTGGACAACGATAACGGTCGAAGCGGCGATGCAACGAAAGCGGTGTTTAACGAAGAGGAAGGGAAACGGGTGTTTGAGTTGATTCACGAGATGCATCAGGATGGTACGTTTTACAACGTCGGTCAAAACTGGGACGATATGCGCGCCGCTTTTCAAGCGGGGAAAGTGGCGATGTACTTGGATTCATCTGCTGGTGTCAAAACAGTGATCGACCATTCACCGTTTGATGTTGGCGTCTCGTATTTGCCTGTTCCGGATGGGATCGAGCGCCAAGGGGTCGTGATCGGCGGCGCTTCTCTTTGGATGATGAAAGGAAGCAGCGAAGAGGAACAAAAGGCGGCGTGGGAGTTCATGAAATACTTGACAACCGCTTCGGTTCAAGCCGAGTGGCACGTGCGAACGGGGTATTTTGCCATTAATCCGGCTGCCTATGAGGAACTGCTTGTCAAAGATGAATGGAAAACGTACCCACAGTTAAAAGTGACCGTCGATCAGCTGCATGAAACGAAATCAACCCCTGCTACGCAAGGGGCGCTCATCACCGTCTTCCCTGAATCTCGGCAACATGTCGTAAAGGCGATGGAACGGTTATATGAAGGAGTTGACCCACAAGAGGCGCTTGATCAAGCAGTGGAAGAAACGAATCGAGCATTGCAAGGGGCAAATGGATAGAATTGCTATACGAGGATGCAAGCAAAGCCGCACGGGTTGATCCCGTGTGGCTTTTTCGTGAATCGGTTCGGAGATCCGCGTCCTCCTGTCGCAAAGAGGCCGACCAATGCCTGCAGCCGCTTGCAGTGCCGATGCTGAAACAGATTATACTAGCCCACGGCATTGATCCAGCCCGCAAAGCGCGGAGATGACGTGCGAAAGAACGCATCATCCAGTTTATCGTTGAGCCTACGGTAAAAAACAGAAAATGGAGATGTTTTTCTGGAGCAATAATGCTGAACTTGCTAGTTCGCCGTTTTCAACAAGTGAATCTCCTCTTCCGTACGGGCGATGCGACTAATCTGATAATCGAGCCGCTGATGAATGAGCGAGATGTCTCCTTTTGTTGCCATTTGTGCGCGAATATCGGCGATCTCTCCGCGAATGGCAGCGATGTCATGGCGCATGGCATCTTGAATGCTTCTCTGTTCAAGCTGGTTGTTACGGACAGCCTTGACCATCTCCGTATTTTCTTTCACTTGTTCTTTCAGCCAATGAAGTTCTTCTTCTTGTTTGTCCATTCGTTTCTCAAGTTTGTCTACTTTTTGTTTTACTGCCTGCACTTCTTGCTTCATCGTTTCCATATCTTGCTTCATCGTCTGCATGTCTTGCTTCATCGTCTGCATGTCTTGCTTCATCGCAGCCATATCGTTCGCCAAGTTTTGCACCAGTTCAGTCAATTGGTGAAGAAGCTGTTCCTGCATGGGCGCACCTCCTTTCGATCACATCATTCGGGGCATTTCCGGAGCAGAAAGGCAGAGGAGTATAACGTACGAGGGCGGAGAGGAAATGCCTGCATGTTCATTATACCATAGACAAGCCGGACCATCATCGAGAAAAGGCTCAACAATCAAGCGAGAAAAAGCATGACAAAAGAAGGAAGAGAAGGGGCATGTGTCGAAAAGACATAAAATTGATCATTTTGCGATTCAGACGACTGAGGAAAGGCTAACGAAGACGTTTTTGAGGAGAGGAGAGAGCAGACACATCATCGTTCTGAGTGTTTGTTGTTCTGTTTACGTTAAAAAAGCGGCTGATCGATAGGGGAAGAGAGAATGAACTCTGTTGTTAGGGAAAGAAACGCAGCACTTGTATTTCTTTTATCATTATTTTTATTTTCATGCAGCAACCCTAATCACGGCGCTCAAGAAGTGTTAGCGGCGCGAGACGGGGCGGTGAAGCCGGCAGCTATGCATCCGCCGCTGCCGGGTCCGGCTGACAAAGCGGCGGTGGCGTCAGCCTCTGCCAAACAAGCGGCGCCGAACGAAATGCGCATTACGGTAAGCGCGGCGGGCGATGTGACGCTTGGACGCGACGAAAATTACGGATATGCGTATTCGTTTGACGATGAAGCGAAGAGGCATGGCTTGCGCTACTTTACGAAATATATTGAGCCGATCTTCAAAAACGACGATTTTACAACTGTCAATTTGGAAACAACGCTGACGACAGCGACGCAGAAGGCAAACAAAACATTTCGTTTCCGCGGCCACCCGAGCTATGCGAAAATTTTAACGTACGGAGGCATTGATGCTGTGAACTTGGCAAATAATCATACATACGATTATTTGCAAAAAGGGTATCAAGATACGATTGCCAATCTCAAAAAAGAAAAGGCCGGTTATTTCGGGCGGACGCTCCGGCTGATGAAAACCGTCAAAGGCATTCAGATTGGAGCGCTCGGCTATGAAGGCTGGAGCAATACAAGCACACTGCGCAAACAAATTGCTGGTGACATTCTCACCTTGCGGAACCAAGGAGCCGATCTCATCCTCGTTCATTTCCATTGGGGAGTCGAACGAAGCTATGTGCCAAACGGCACCCAAAAGGCGCTCGGCCGTTTTGCGATTGACAGCGGCGCTGACTTGGTCGTCGGCCATCATCCGCACGTCGTTCAGGGGATTGAAGAGTATAAAGGTAAGTTTATTGTCTACAGCCTCGGCAATTTTATGTTTGGCGGAAACAAAAATCCGAGCGACAAAGATACGTTTGTCTTCCAGCAAATGTTTTATTTCCAAAACGGCAAACGGACAGCCAAAAAAGAAATTCGCGTCATTCCGTTCCGTATTTCGTCAGTGACAACAAGGAACAATTACCAGCCGATGCCGCTTACGGGAAAAGAAGCAAACCGGGTGAAAGGGAAAATTGTCTCTTTGTCGGCAAAAATTAAACAGCCGACATGGACGGCATACGAAGTGAAGTAAAAAAGGATGACCGTTGTTCCGGCCGTCCTTTCATTTTTTTGAAATAAATTCATTTGTTGGTTATGGCAGTCCTGACCGCTTTCAAGCTTGCCCTGAAGAGATGCGCGGTCTGATGCTGGTTCGTTTTTTGTTTGCCAGTTTGCACCTTGCCCTTTTTTCTTTTTTTAAAAAATCCTTTTTCATATACCCAATTATCGTTTTGAATCGTGATGCGGCTTTTAACATCCGGATCGTCCGTGTCCGTTAACGTTTTCCACGTATGACTTTCCATCAGCGACGTATGCTAACCGTTGAACAGAAGCCGTTAGGCAAAGGAGGTGTACGTGCGATGGATCGTTTATTCCGCCTATTTGCTGTTCGGCGCGGCCGCGGTCTATGGAGTCAATGGCTAATGCTTCCCGGACGGCGGCGAAACAATAACGCGATATGGGCGCTCATCAGTGTAGGCTTCGGCGCGGCTGCTGCTGCGATGCTTGGCGCCAGAAGAGGCGCGCGCATGGAGCCGATGCAAAATATGATTCGCGGTCTAAACCGCTGGATGGGGCGTCGAATGAGAACAACGCAGCTCGCCACAGCGGAATTCGCCGAAGAAATGGCTCCTTGGCGGCCGGGAGACGAGGAGAAACAATAACGACGGTTGTCCCTTTGCTCAATTGGCCGGCAGCATGGCGTCTGCCGGCTTTTTCTTTTATTTTTAGCATGCCCCGCTTTGGTTTCCGCCTATGTATATTGGCTAAACTAACGCTGTAGAGGGCGTTTTCCGCCCTAGCTTGGCGGAAGTGTAGTGAAAGGGGGATGAAGAATGCCAAGACGGGTCATTCTGTTGATCATTGATTCATTAATGTATCCCGCCCTCGAGAAGGCGGTGGGCGAAGGAGCAGCTCCGGCTTTCCAGTTTTTTATGGAAAAAGGGGTGGTGTATCCGAACGTAGTGACCGCCTTTCCAACGATGTCCGTCACGGTCGACAGTTCGCTTTTGACTGGAACGTATGCGGACGTCCATCGGGTGCCCGGACTTGTTTGGTTTCATGACGAAGAGAAGCGGCTGATCAACTATGGAAGTCATGTGCGGGAGTTATGGAGACTTGGCTTGTTGCGGGCGCTCGATGATCTGTTCTACCGCTTGAACAACGAACATTTAAGCCAGAGCATCGCTACCATCCACGAGGAGCTGGCGGCCAAAGGGAAGGAAAGCGCCTCGATTAATGTCCTTTTGTATCGTGGAAATACGGATCATCCGCTTCGCCTGCCGGCGCTGCTTACGTTGTTCAAGCCATTTCGCGGCCGTCGGAAAACGAAAGGAGCCCGTTTGTTTACATACGGATCATTTGCACGGCTTGGCCCCTCAAATCAGAACGGCCACTTTTGGCAAAAGTATGGATTTAACAACCGTTTTTCTGCTCAAGAGCTCGTTCACCTTATCCGGGCAGACCGTTTGCCGCCTTTTACCATTGTCTATTTTCCGGATATGGACAAAATCGTCCATAAGCACGGACCGATGGATACAAAAGGAATCGCCCAAACGGACAAGCAATTGCAAACTATCCTACACTGTTACGCGAGCTGGGAGGAAGCGCTTCGCGACCAATGCTGGATCATCATGGGGGATAACGGGCAAGCACCGATCCGCGCCGACCGAAACAAAGCGCTCATCGACTTGCGGCGATTGCTTCACCCTTACAACGTGATGGCGCTCAAACGCGGGGTGCAAAAAGACGACCAACTCGTTTTGGCGGTCAATGAACGTATGGCTTTTATTTATACGCTTGATCTTGATCCGCAACGTGCGCCATTGGCGAGGCTTGCTGAGACGTTGCGGCAGGACGGTCGGATTGATGTCATCGCCTGGCTGGAGGGAGACGCGGCGCACGTCATTTCAGGCGTTCGGAGCGGCACGCTCACGTTTCGGCCAAACGGGGCGCAAACGGATGAATACGGGCAGCGATGGGATGTTCAGGGAGATCTAGGCGTGCTTGATTTGACAACTAGCGGCGGGCGCATTTCGTACGGCGATTATCCCGACGCGTTGGCTCGGCTGTATAGTTCTTTGACGTCGCATCGCGGGACGTTTCTGATTGTCAGCGCCGCCCCGGGATTTGAGTTTATCGGTGAGGGGTCGCCGACCCATGTCGGCGGGGCGAGCCACGGTGCATTGCACCGCCACGATTCGCTCGTGCCGATGATCGTCGCCGGAACGGATTCAGCGCCGAAGCATTTGCGCGTCATCGATCTAAAAGAATGGATGTTGTCGCTGCTTGAGGGGGAAACTATGCATGAAATGCGCGAGTCCGATGTGTGAACGTTTTGTTGGAAAATGATAAAATGGGGCGATTGGAAGCAGCGGGACGGTGTGTATCACCGTCTCATTTTTTATGGAAATTTAAGCGATCGTCTTCTTTCCGTAGAATAGAAACGTGAATAGAGGAGGCAGATGGCTGAACGACAGTGAGGGCGAAAGAATTTGTCGTCCCAGGCTGAGTTTTTTCATTCCCAGCAAGAACGGGGGTGGGAAGGTTTCTAAAAAATAGTGGTTTAAATTTTCAATTTTTTCAGTTTAATCATTGACAAACCGTTGCTATTTTAATAGTATTATGTTAAGCAAACGATATTAAATAAAACATAATGAATTCAAAGAGGTGTCTGACAGATGCCGGCACGTAAGGAGGTACGCTGTTCATTTTGCGGTTCACCGAATGTGACGCCGCTATCGATGTTTGGAACCGCTCAGCTTGTTTCGCAATATTATTGCCATCAATGCAAAAGTGTATTTGAGCGGGTGAGATGGAGAAACGATGTCAATGAGGAAGGGGAGACCATTGGTGACGATCAAAAAGCATTATCCGCTGTTGATTAACGGCCAGTATGTTGAAAGCAGCAACGGTGAAGTGTTTGAGGCGGTCAATCCGGCGACAGAAGAAGTGATTGCGACGGTCGCCAAGGCGACAAAAGCGGACGTCGACCGGGCCGTCGAAGCGGCGCGCACGGCGTTTGAATCGGGAAAATGGCCGAAAATGACGGCGGCGAAACGGGCGCGTTTGCTCAATCAAATTGCCAACCTCATGAGAGAACGGTTCGACGATTTGGTGTATGCTGAAGTGCTAAATAGCGGCAAAACAGTCGACGCGGCCAAAGGGCAAATTATGCAAGCGATTGAGGATTTTGAATTTTATGCGGCCGCGGCGATTACGCTGCAAGGAGATACAAACCAAGTTCCGAACGGATTTTTTAACTATACGGTGAAAGAGCCGGTCGGTGTATGTGGTCAAATCATCCCATGGAACTATCCACTGATGATGGCGGCTTGGAAGGTGGCCCCGGCATTGGCGGCGGGATGTACGGTCGTGTTAAAGCCGGCAAGCTACACGCCGATCACGGCTTACATGTTGGCGGAAATCTGCCAAGAGGCTGGGGTTCCTGATGGCGTCGTCAACGTGATTACGGGAAGCGGTTCCGAAATCGGCCCGTATATGACCGAACACCCGGGGATTGATAAAGTGGCTTTCACCGGAGAGACGGAAACCGGCAAAGACATTATGCGGCGCGCCTCTGGCACATTGAAACGGGTGACGCTTGAACTCGGCGGAAAATCACCAAATATCGTGTTTGATGATTGTGATATCGAAGCGGCTGTCAATGGTTCGCTTTACGGCATTTTTTACAATACGGGACAGTCGTGTGAAGCGCGTTCGCGGCTGTTTGTCCACGAAGCCATTTACGACGAATTTATGGAGAAATTTATTGAAAAAGCTTCCCGCATCCGCGTCGGCAACCCGTTTGAAAAAGGGGTACATATGGGAGCGGTCATTTCGCGAAGCCATCAGCAAGTGATCGACGGCTATGTGAAGCTGGCGGTCGAGGAAGGCGGCGAAGTTTTGTATGGCGGAAAAATTCCTGAAGGCGACGAGTTTGCGAAAGGCTACTGGTATATGCCGACGGTGATCGGAAACGTCACAAACGACATGCGCGTGGCTCAGGAAGAAATTTTCGGTCCGGTCGTTGTCGTCATGAAGTTCCGCGATGAGGAAGAGGTGATCCAACAGGCGAACGACACGATTTTCGGCTTAGGGTCCGCTGTATGGACGAAAGACCATGGAAGAGCCCATCGCGTCGCTTCGCGCATCCGAGCAGGGATTGTCATGGTCAACTCGCCGATTTCCGCTTTCCCGGGCACGCCGTTTGGCGGGTACAAGCAGTCGGGATTTGGCCGGGAGTTGGCGCTGGAAACGTTGAATTTGTACACTGAGACGAAAAGCGTCGTCTCGTATATTGGCAGCAAGCCGTTGAACTTGTTTGGCATTTAATAAGGGAGTTTGATGCGCTAGAGCTGAGGTAATCAATGTTTCGAATTTTCAAATAAATGGTCATTCTATTATTTATGGAGGGATGAAGATGGCAAATGCAACAACAGTGGAGAAAAAATATTTGACGGTTGTCAAAGAAGAAGGGGTTGCTGAAATTCATTTACACATTAATAAGTCGAACTCGTACGATCTGGAATTTTACAAAGAGTTCAACGCGGCGATTGACGACATTCGTTTCGATCCAGACATTAAAGTGGTCATCATCATGAGCGACGTGCCGAAGTTTTTCTCAGCGGGGGCGGACATCAACTTTTTGCGTTCGGCTGACCCGCGGTTCAAAACGCAATTTTGCCTGTTCTGCAATGAGACGCTGGATAAAATCGCCCGCTCGCCGCAAGTATATATCGCCTGCTTGGAAGGGCATACGGTCGGTGGGGGCTTGGAGATGGCGTTAGCGTGCGATCTTCGGTTTATGGGCGATGAAGCAGGAAAAATCGGGCTGCCGGAAGTGACGCTCGGGGTGCTGGCGGGAACGGGCGGAACGCAGCGGCTGGCGCGGCTCGTAGGCTACTCGCGGGCGCTGGATATGAACATTACGGGAGAAACGATCACACCGCAAGAAGCGCTTGACATCGGGCTGGTCAACCGGGTGTTTCCGCAGGCGGAAACGAGAGAGCGGACGCGGGAGTATGCGCGCAAGCTCGTTAACAGCGCAACATACGCCATTTCGAACATCAAGCTGTCGATCATGAACGGGAAAGAAATGCCGCTCAATGTGGCGATCCGCTATGAAGGCGAACTGCAAAACTTGTTGTTCCGTTCGGAAGACGCTAAAGAAGGATTGAGTGCATTTTTGGAAAAACGCCAGCCCAATTGGAAAGGGATTTAACACACTTTTTATGCATATCGGCCGTTTCGGCCGATATGTTTTTATGAAAAAAATGACATTGATGATTGAAAAAGAGAGGGGAAATGTACCATAATAAAAGAAAAATCTGAAAAAGACAGGTGTGTTGCAATGAAGCCAAGGGCACTCATGTTTACGTTATTTGGAGAATATATTCAACATTATGGGAATGAAGTTTGGATTGGAAGTTTGATCCAGATGATGTCCCACTTTGGCATTTCTGAGTCGTCCATTCGTGGAGCAGCGCTCCGGATGGTGCAGCAAGAGTTTTTTGAAGTGCGAAAAATCGGCAACAACAGCTATTACTCGCTGACACCAAAAGGGAAGCGGACGATGATGGATGGATTCACCCGTGTCTATTCGCTGCGAAACTACAAGTGGGATGGCCGATGGCGTGTGCTGACGTATTCCGTTCCGGAAGAAAAGCGGGAGCTGCGCAGCCAAATCCGCAAAGAATTAAGTTTGATGGGGTTCGGCTTGATTTCCCATGGAACGTGGGCGAGCCCGAATCCGATTGAACCGCAAGTCATGGAATGGATTGAAGATTATCATCTAGAGCCGTATGTGATTTTATTTACAGCGGATTCGATCGTGTCGCACAGCAACGAGCAAATCATCGAGCGCGGCTGGGATTTTGCCTATATCGCCCAAGAGTATGACAAGTTTATTGAAACATACGAACAAAAATATGAGGAGTTCCAAAAGCGAGCTTGGAACAACGAATTGACTGACCGTGAATGTTTTATTGAACGGACGAAGCTCGTGCATGAATACCGGAGCTTTTTCTTTATTGACCCAGGGTTTCCGCATGATTTATTGCCGGATGACTGGAGCGGGACGAGAGCACGGGAGCTGTTTTTCAATGTTCATCAGCTGCTGGCTATTCCTGCCATTCGTTACTTTGAAACATTGTTTGAACCCGCTCCGGACCATGAATCAGCGTTTAACCGCGATAAGGCGATCAACCCGTTTATGGAGATGATTTAGCGTCTGGACTGAAAACATCGGCAGATTCGTTTTTTGATTGGCTATTGCATAGAGATAAAGAGATCACGATGATAGAGGGGAGAGAAAATAGATGCTACATAAAGAAATTGAAGCCGTAGGGGACGGGATTTATCGCGTTCCGATTCCTGTGCCGTTTCCGATGAAATACGTATATTGTTATGTATGCCAAGAGACAGACGGATGGAGTTTGGTTGACGTTGGATTTCGTTGTCCCGAGGCCATGCACGCCTGGGAAGCGGCTTTCCGGCAATTAGGAATCAAGCCGCGCCACGTTCGCGCCATTTATATCACCCATTTCCATCCTGATCACTTTGGCCTTGCCGGTTGGATGCAGCAACAGACGGAAGCGCCGATATGGATCAGCGAAGCCGATCATGCGATGGCCGAACGGGTCTGGGGGGAAGAGAGCATTCAAGCGAGCGAAGTCGCTTCGCTGTTTCGCCGTCATGGCGTGCCGGAGGAACTTGCGTCTGAAATTGAAGAGAACATGTGGAAGTTATCATTACGCGTCAGCCCGTTCCCCGTGTTAACGGTTTTAGATCGCCACGAGGTTGTGCTTGGGCAGCGGCGATGGATCGTCATCCCGGTTCCGGGACATAGTGATGGGCTGATCAGTTTTTACCAGCCGGAGTCGCGCCAGCTGTTAGTATCGGATCATGTGCTTGACCGCATTACTCCGAATATTAGCGTATGGCCGGGCGCCTACCCGAATCCGTTGGAGCAATATTTCGCCTCTTTGCGTAAAGTCGAGGAGCTCGATGTCGATGTTGCCCTGCCTGCCCACGGCGCGGTCATTCACCAATTTCGCGAGCGGATCGACGATATTTTCCGCCATCATGAACAACGATTGCAAAAGATGAAAGCGCTGACAGAGAAGGGGCGCACTGCCTATGAAGTGGCTCGTCTCGTGTTCGGCCATAAGCCGTTGACGGCGCACCAATGGCGGTTTGCGGTAGCGGAAACGCTGGCACATTTGGAATATTTGCGATCCATCGGTCAAGCGCAAACAGAGGAACATGACAACACAATCGTGTATGTATCATGACGAACAGCCAGCTGTGCAGACAGCTAGGCTTTTTTTTTTTTTTTTTGCCTCGTTAAACTACAAGAGGTCGAGCGGTGTGGTTTTTGATTGTATGAAAAATATGCGGAATAAAAATAAACATTTAACGCTGAAAAAGACGATATTTAGAGATTAGTAAAAAGTATGGGGCGGGATATTTAGATGTTCTAAGGAAATTGAAACAAAAATAATTTTCAGATTTTTTGTATTTTTAAGTTGACAACTAACTTTATAGTGTATTAACATTATGTATAGAATACGATAGTTAAAAAAACCTAATAAAGAGGGTGGAGATATGGATCAAACGACGTTGCTGAAAGAAAAAGTTCAAAATGGATTTATCGTCGAAGGGATCGAGGATATGAATGAGGAGTACTTGGCAGCATTGAAACAAACATTGACGATCGTCGGGGATACCGAACTGTTAAGCGTTCCGCCGCTATTGACCGTGTATGATCAAGCGCCGACGCTCAACAGCAAAATCACAGCGCTGGCCATTATGCAGGATGAAATCGGCCATGCCCACATCGCTTACCGGTTGTTGAAGGATTTAGGTGAAGATGTCGACCAACTGCTCTATGAACGGGAAGCCCATCGCTGGAAAAACCCGTACGCTTTTGACTTTGAACTGTCGAACTGGATTGAACTTGGTGTTTTCAACGCATTTTTTGATCGGGCAGGCTATACGCTTCTTGGCGATGCGTTTGAATATACATCCTACGGACCGTGGAAGCGGGCGCTCGTGAAAGTCGACAAAGAGGAGCTGTTCCACCTTAGAAACGGCGAGATTATTATGAGAACGGCCATGCAAGATCCGAACTTGCGCGAGGAAGTGCAAAAAGCTGTCGATTGGATGTTTTTAATGGCGCTCGAGTTTTTTGGAGTGGAAGATCGGCTGAAAAGCCGCTCGGCGCAGCTTGAGTACCGCCTAAAAGGACGGTCGAACGATGAGCTGCGGCAAAAATGGCTGTCAACGGCCGTTCCGTTCTGTGAATCAATTGGTGTCAAAGTTCCTGCCCATTACGATGAAGAACAGCAAAAATACGTGCTCGATGTGCCGTTCCCGTGCAAATTTGATCCGGTGAATAAAAAATGGCTGTTCGATCAGCCAGATACGTGGGATAACGTCATCAAACGGTTTAAACAGCGGGGGCCGAGAAATAAAGAGTTCGTTGCCCGCATTCAAAAGGGAGCGAAAGAGCTCGAGCAATTGCGAAAGGAAGCGGTGTGATGGGCAAACAGGACACCGAAAAATATTGGCAGGCACTGAAAGAAGTCATGGATCCGGAATTTCCGATCAGCGTCGTCGACATGGGATTGATTTACGATATCGAAAAAAACGATGATGAACTGTATGTCACCATGACGTATACGGCGGTATCATGCGCCTGTATGGAATGGATTGAGCAAGATATTCGCGACCGTCTGCTTAAGGAAGAAGAGATTCGGGATGTGCATATTCACGTCGTTTGGGATCCGCCATGGACGGTTGACCGAATCAGTCCAGAAGGACGTGAAAAATTGAAATATTGGGGGGTGAGTGCAACATGACAGCGGCTCAACAACGCAAAACGTTTGATATTTTCGCTCGCGTAAAGCGGGGGGATCAATTGACCCATATCGGCACGGTGGAAGCAGAAAATGAAGAGCTGGCGAAAGTGTATGCCTCCTATACGTACGATGAAGAGGACTGGGCGGAAATGGTCGTTGTCGACCGCAGCGAGCTCGTTTGGGTAAGGAAACCAAAATGGCTATTTGCCTAGAAAGGGGTGGAGGATGAATGGAATCGATGCAGCCTAGTGTACATTCGCTCGTTGAGCTGCTCGAAACGATTGCTGACAATAAATACGTGCTTGGTGACCGCCTTGTGGAGGTTGGGGTCAGCGGCCCGAATTTGGAAGCGACGTTGGCCGCAATCGCGATGGCCCAAGGAGAATTAGGGCACGCGCGCTTGTTGTACAACTGGTGTTTTGATTTGCGTGGGGTAAAAGGAAAAAAGCCAGAAATTTACGGACAATCCGGAAAAGCGTTGGCAAGCGCCGTCAATGTTCATAACTGGATCACGCTCATCGCTGCTCTGTATACCGTGAACACGGCCATTGATGCGGTGTTGCAATCGGCGCTGCAGGCAAACCATCCGGCTGTTGTTTCCAAAATTCAAAAGCTCGTCCGTGAACAACAAGATCATATCGTTTATGCGAAAAATTGGGCGCAGCAGCTCATCCATGATCAAGGTGCTGTTCCGCATCGCTTCCGCCAGGCATTGAACGCTGCGGCAAACGAGGCAGCAGCTTGGTTAAAAGATGTCGAGGATAAGAAAGAACTGCAGCAGGAAGGGTATTTGCCGAACGGAGTCCAGCTTGTTGAACGTTTGCAACAGGAATTGAAAGCGGTTGCCGCTGAACCATTTGTTCAGTTGAAATAAAAAAGACACAACGGGAGGTGGGAAAAACCGGCATAAAACGAGCGGTGTTCTTCATGTTTTCGGAAATACAAAGACGGAAATGAACTTTCAACAACGGGTGATTGGAACGTTGCCTGCTTCACATCAAAAATCAATAAGGAAGGGGAATTCGAGAATGGTAGCTGTAGAAACAAAAAAACAATACTTAACCGTCGTCAAAGAAGAAGGGGTTGCTGAAATTCATTTGCACATTAATAAGTCGAACTCGTACGATCTGGAATTTTACAAAGAGTTCAACGCGGCGATTGACGACATTCGTTTCGATCCAGACATTAAAGTGGTCATCATCATGAGCGACGTGCCGAAGTTTTTCTCAGCGGGGGCGGACATCAACTTTTTGCGTTCGGCTGACCCGCGGTTCAAAACGCAATTTTGCCTGTTCTGCAATGAGACGCTGGATAAAATCGCCCGCTCGCCGCAAGTATATATCGCCTGCTTGGAAGGGCATACGGTCGGTGGGGGCTTGGAGATGGCGTTAGCGTGCGATCTTCGGTTTATGGGCGATGAAGCAGGAAAAATCGGGCTGCCGGAAGTGACGCTCGGGGTGCTGGCGGGAACGGGCGGAACGCAGCGGCTGGCGCGGCTCGTAGGCTACTCGCGGGCGCTGGATATGAACATTACGGGAGAAACGATCACACCGCAAGAAGCGCTTGACATCGGGCTGGTCAACCGGGTGTTTCCGCAGGCGGAAACGAGAGAGCGGACGCGGGAGTATGCGCGCAAGCTCGTTAACAGCGCAACATACGCCATTTCGAACATCAAGCTGTCGATCATGAACGGGAAAGAAATGCCGCTCAATGTGGCGATCCGCTATGAAGGCGAACTGCAAAACTTGTTGTTCCGTTCGGAAGACGCTAAAGAAGGATTGAGTGCATTTTTGGAAAAACGCCAGCCCAATTGGAAAGGGATTTAAGCGCTTCTGTTATGGAGCCCTTGAAATGGGAAGCCGGTTCGTCCATTTCCAAGGGCTTCCTCATGCATATTCATCAAGCAATCTAATTTTGATAGAAATGGGATGGTGAGCGATGGAATTGCGCGGGTTCGGAAGGTTGTACAATGCGGCCGGGCTGTTTATTGATCATAACGTCCACTGTGGATTAGGTGATAAAACGGCGATTTATTACCGCGATGAGCAAATTTCCTATCGGACATTGCAAGAAAAAGTGAACCAGACCGGCAATATGCTGCGGGAGCTTGGCTATAAGCTCGAAGACCGCCTTGTTATGGTTTGCCATGACACGCCGGAGTTTATTTACACGTTTTTCGGCGCTATCAAAATTGGCGCGGTGCCGATTCCGGTCAATACGATGATGCAGCCGTCAGATTATGAATACTTTTTAAACAACAGCCGGGCGAAAGGGTTGGTCATTCACGAAGACTTGTGGGAGCGTCTCGAACCGGCGCGGGAGCGGTTTGCTTTTTTGGAGCATGTTATTGTCATCTGTGAAAACGCTAACAATCCTTTGGAAGGGACGCTCTCGTTCCATCGATTGCTTCAACGTGCTGATAAAGAGTTGCCGGTGGCTCCGACGAGTAAGGACGATGCGGCATTCTGGCTGTTCAGTTCAGGAAGCACCGGAGAGCCGAAAGGGGTCATCCATTTGCAGCACGATATGGAGTATGCATTAAACACCTATGCCAGACAAGTGCTGGAAATGAATGAACAAGACCGTTGCCTTTCTGCGTCCAAACTGTATTTTGCCTACGGCCTTGGCGGGGGCATGTACTTTCCGCTAGGTGTTGGCGCTTCGACCGTGCTCGTCAAAGAACGTCCGTTGCCGGAAGCGATGTTTCAGGCCATTGAAACGTACAAGCCGACGATCTTTTTCGGCGTGCCCACGTTGTATGGCGCCATGATTGATTATGTCGAAAAAACGGGCCGAAACTTTGATGTCAGTTCATTGCGTGTTTGCGTGTCTGCCGGTGAAGCATTGCCACCTTCTTTTTATTACAAATGGAAAAAGTTGTTTGGCGTTGATATTTTAGACGGCATCGGCTCGACGGAAGCGCTGCATATTTTTATTTCCAACCGCATTGGCGATGTCAAACCGGGCAGTTCCGGAAAAGCGGTTCCCGGCTATGATGTGAAGATTATTGACGGTCAAGGGAATGAACTGCCGCCGAATGAAATCGGGGATTTAATTATTCGCGGCGACTCGATCGCTCACGGATATTGGAATCTTCATGAACAAAACAAACAAAAATTCGTTGGCGAATGGCTGTACATTGGTGATAAGTATTACTGTGATGAGGAAGGGTACTACTGGTATTGCGGACGTTCCGACGACATGCTGAAAGCCGGCGGCATTTGGGTTTCCCCGATCGAAATTGAAAACTGTCTGCTGCAGCATGAAGATGTGTTGGAAGTCGCGGTCATCGGCGTTGAAAACGAAAAAGGTTTGACCGTTCCAAAGGCGTTTATCGTTCTGAAAGACGGAGTCACACCATCAGCAAGTAAGGAAGAAGAACTGAAACAGTTTACGAAGCAACAGTTGGCCCACTATAAATACCCGCGCATCATCGAATTTATTGACGAACTCCCGAAAACAGCTACAGGAAAAATCCAGCGTTTTAAATTGCGGCAATTGTTGGAGCATCAGAACATCCATAAGTGAGGGGAACGATCGCCATGAAACGGAACGAGTTTCAGGTGCGTGTAAATTTTGGCGACACCGATGCAGCCGGCATCGTCTATTATCCGAATTACTTTAAATGGTTTGATATTGCCGGACACCAATTTTTCCGCAGCATTGGGCTGCCGCCAGCGAAACTGATGAAAGAACAAAACATCATTCTTCCGCTGCTGGACGTCGGCTGTACGTTTGAACGTCCACTGTATTACGATGACATTATTACGATTAAAACGGCGGTGGAAGAAGTGAACCGCAAAACGATCAAGCTGCGTCATGAAGTGTTCCGCGAAGAAGTAAGAACCGGCCATGGCTTTGAACTCAGAGGCTGGGTGAAAGAAGAGAACGGACGCATTTTTGCGGTTCCTATTCCGGATGACGTCCGGCAACTGCTTGAAGAAGATGGCATAGGAGAGTGCGTCTATATCAACCCGTTGCTCAATGCCTAACGGGGGCGCTGAAAGCCAAGCACGCATCGTTGCGTCTTGGCTTATCGTTGCTATCAGTTGCGAAAGGGGGAAGTTCTTTGATTCGAACAGCGAAACGAACCGAACTGATTGAAGTGGCGCAAGGGCGCCGCCCGGCTGATATCGTCATTCAAGGTGGAACGGTCGCTAACGTCTATTCGGGTGAATTTTTGCGCCAAAACGTCGCTATTTATCAAGATGCAATCGCTTATGTTGGGGAAAACGAGGTCGCGGTTGATGAGCATACGGTTGTGATTGACGCAGAAGGGATGTATGTGTCCCCGGGATTTATTGAGCCGCACGCCCATCCGTGGGTGCTTTACAATCCCGTCAGCATGACTGCCAAAGTGCTGCCGCTCGGCACGACAACAACGGTCAATGACAACTTATTTTTTTATTTGCATTTTGGCGCCGACGGATTTCGACAGCTGGTTGAGGATTTGCGTGTTCTGCCCGGCCATTTCTTTTGGCTTGTCCGCCTCGTGTCACAGGCAGATTTCCCCGGTGAGCGTGACTGGTTTCATCCGCAATACATCCAAGAACTGCTGGCGATGGACGAAGTCATCGGAACGGCGGAAGTGACAAGATGGCCATTGCTCTATCAAGGCGATCCGTTTTTGCTCGAAACGGTTGAAGCGGCGAAACGTGCGGGAAAAGTCGTTGACGGCCATACAGCTGGCTGTTCGTATGAAAAGCTAAACAGTATTGCTGCAAGTGGCGTCAGCGCTTGTCATGAAGCCATCACGGCTGAAGAAGCGCTCCATCGGCTGCGGCTTGGCCTATGGACGACGCTTCGCCATAGCTCGCTTCGTCCAGATTTTCCAGAAATTATCCGCTTAATTACGGAGAAAAAAGTGAGCACGCAACGAATTACGATGACCACAGACGGTCCGCACCCAGGCTTTATTGAGCGGGAAGGGTTTGTCGACGGATTGCTCCGGAAGGCGGTGAAACTCGGTGTACCGCCGATGACCGCCTTGCAAATGGCGACAATCAATGCAGCGACATATTTGCGGTTGGACGATGAAATCGGCGGCATCGCCCCAGGAAAACTGGCAGATATTATTCTGCTTCCTGATCTTGTCACCTTCAAGCCGTCGCTTGTGATCGCCAAAGGCCGCATTGTTGCCCGTGACGGCGAGCTGCTTGCGCCGTTGCCTGAGATCGACTGGAATCAATATGTATCGAAAAAACCGTTTCTGTTTGTGAAAGAGCGGCTTGATGATGAGCGTTTATATCGCTATCCCCATCCAGATCCGGATCAACCGGTGCCGGTCGCGTATTTTAAAAGCAATGTCATTACGCAACGGAAAGAGGTGACTCTTCCGTCCGTTGACGGCTATGCGGATCTTTCCCAGCATCCAGGGATGTTGTATGCCTCACTCATCGCCCGCAACGGGCAATGGGTTGCCAAAGCTATTTTGGAGCGGTTTGCCGTCGATATTGATGGCATGGCGTCCACTTATAACACCACGACCGAACTGCTTGTCATCGGCAAACGTCCGGAAGCGATGGCGGCAGCAGCGAAGCGGGTGCATGAAATGGGCGGCGGAATTGTTGTCATCGATGGCAACCGGCCGGTGGTGGAAATTCCGTTGCCGTTTACCGGCATGATGACAACGGACCATTCCTTTGATACGGCCGTCCGTTTCCATGATGAACTGCTGGCCGCTCTGCAACAACGTGGATTTCCGTTCCATGATATTTTGTATACGCTGTTGTTTTTGACATGCGACTTTTTGCCGGGACTTCGGTTGATTCCGTACGGTTTATACGATGTCAAGCGGAACGATATTTTGCTGCCGGCTGAGAGAATTGGGGAAAAAGTAGCGAAGTAAGCAGCAACGTGTGCAGCTGCCTAATCGTCGGCCATCGGTTTCACGGAAAATCGGTTATTCCCATCAGGCGATGACGATGTATAATTAAAAGAGTAGACGAATCGAGGGTTCATGACTAGATTGGGAGATGAAACCGATGTGGCAATCGATCAACCGCCGGCTTGAGAAGGCGCTGCCGTTTCTTACGCCGGCGAGCGTGGCGGCCGGCATCTGGCTGGCGGACGAACTGCGCGGCTATGCCGCGCTTGTGCCGTGGCTGTTTGCGTTCATGACGTTTAACGGCAGTTTGCGCTTGCGTTTGGCTGATTTGAAAGAGGCGCTCATCCATCCTCGTCCGATCGCTGCGGCGCTATGTCTGCTTCACCTCGTCGTCCCGCTTTGGGCGTTTGGACTTGGCCATCTGTTTTTTGGCAGCGATCGTTTGACGGTGATCGGGTTTGTGTTGGCGGCCGCCATTCCGACTGGGGTGACCAGCTTTATTTGGGTGTCGCTCGGCCGCGGAAACTTGGCGCTTGCCCTTTCTGTCATTTTGATTGATACGTTTTTATCGCCCATCATTGTGCCGCTGACGTTGCTTGTATTGGCCGGAAGCGCGGTCGAGCTCGACGTGGGCCAGATGATGCTCGGTTTGTTTTTTATGATTATTTTGCCGTCACTCGCCGGCATGTTCGCGAGCGAACGGCTGTCTACTCAAGCGAACGAGCAGCTGGCGGTGGTGCTGTCGCCGTTTTCCAAGCTGGCGCTGGCGCTCGTCGTCATGATCAACAGCGCGGTCGTCGCCCCGTATTTTGGCCGTGTTGACGCCCGGCTGTTTTTCATGGCGTTGCTCGTCTTGGCGATCGCGAGCTCCGGTTATTTTCTTTCTTGGATGGCAGCCCGATGGCTCAGGTTTGCCCCGCCGGATATTATTGCGTTAACGTTTACCGGGGGGATGCGCAACATTAGCGCCGGTGCGGTGCTTGCCATGACCTATTTTCCGCCGCCAGTGAGCGTGCCGGTCGTGCTCGGCATGCTGTTTCAGCAAGTGCTCGCGTCCCTATACCACCGCTTGTTGAATAAAACGTACCATTCACCAACGAGCGGCAGAGCGCCATACGTCGGAAGCGCCCGGTAGGGATGGAAAGGGCAGGCTGTCGGACAGCGTCTGGCGGGAGTAAAAAGTGAAAACACACCCGCCCTAAGTGGGACGGGCGGGTGCGGGAAAAAGCAGGCGGGGCGCTGCCAGTGTCACGGTGTTTCGTTGCTGAGGTGGTCTAGTGACCGCCTGGCTTAACGATCTCGTATGGCGAACGGATGAGGTGACGGCGAAGAGGGAGATTCAGTTCGACGATGCCTTCGACGACCAAACGGGCGATTTCTTTCGCTCCGCGCTCGTGAAAGTGGGTGTTGTCTTTGATGCCTTTCGGGTAATTAGGATGTTCGCCCGGCTTAAGCCATAAAAACCACCGCTTCGTCCGTTCCGGACCGAGCTGTTCAAACCGCTGTTTGCTTTTGGTTGTCAAATCAATAACCGGAACGTGTTCGTTTTTTCCGAGCGCTTTCATGGCAGCAGGGTAAAGTCCGTGGGAATCGAGCGCCTGCCCATCGACGGAAAAGCGCCGCCGCTCGACAGGAGTGATCAGGACGGGAATCGCCCCTTTGGCCCGGGCGCCGTCAATATATTGTTGTAAGTACGCTTGGTAAGAGGTGAACGGTTCGGTGTAATGCGCCGGATCGTTTACTTTTTCGTCGTTATGGCCAAACTGAATGAACAAATAATCGCCTTTTTTGAGCTCCCGCAAAATGCGCTCGAGCCGCCCTTCCTCAATAAAACTTTTCGCGCTTCGGCCGGAAGCGGCCATGTTTTTGACGATCACGTGATTGTCAAACCAGTCATCCAGCATTTCTCCCCATCCGGCTCGCGGGACTCGGGAGCGGGGGGCGGCGGCGACTGTCGAGTCACCGGCCAAATAGATCACAATGGTCGTCCCCCGTCTTGCCTTGGCTGCGTCTCCATTCGTCGCTGTCCTAGCCATTAGAACGGCGCCGATGGCGATGATGATGGAGCACAAGAAAGCGGCTTGTTTTCCTTTCAATCAAGTTCCGTTGCCAAAACCTTATAAAACCCTAAAAGGCTTTGTTCGATTCCTTGTTCATCGCGTCCGATTTCGCGATCAGCTACTCTCGTTGGGGGCATAACGCTCCGAAGGCTTCCATTCCCCTGCAACGAAGGGGACGTATTCGTAGCATCCGTTTTGGTGATTAGCCCACGAATGCTTCTCCGTAACGAGCAAGGTTGATGGAGGCATTGAGGTCCCGATCCAGCTTGCATCCACATTGGCATGTGTATGTGCGGTCAGAAACTGTTAAGCCTTTCTTGATGGCGCCGCATTGAGAGCACAGTTTTGAAGATGGATACCAAGCGTCTGCCTCAATGAACAACATGCCGTATTTTTTGCATTTGTACGTTGACTTTGCTTTGAAGCCGTGTAGTTTTTGCTCCTGTACGGCTTTGGCTAAATGTTTGTTCTTCATCATCCCGCTTACATTCAACGTTTCCATCACGACAGAGCAAGGCTTGGTTTTCGCTATCGCGCTCGTCGCTTGATGAATGTGGTTGTTACGGATTCCATTGATCCTTCGCTGCCAAAGGAGACATCGCCTTTCGAGTTTGATCATGTTGCGGGTTTTGACAAAACGGCTGCCCTCCTTGTTCATTTCATATTTTCGAGAAACTTTTCGCCGCAACCTGCGAAGGCGTTTCTCCAGCCTTTTCATTGTTTTTGTTTTGTTGATATTGGGAAAGATCATCCCATTGCTACAAACCGCCAAATGCTTGATTCCCACATCCACCCCGATGACTTCATCGGTTAATGGAACAGGTTCAAACGCTCGTTCCACTCCAACAGACAAATCCCAGTACTTCCCGTCAAATGTCACTCTTGAATGACAGTATTTGATGTCCATGGTAGTTGTTTCGAGGTTTTTACCCAGCCGACCTCTGCTCCTGTTCTTCAGTCGGATTTAGGCGTACTCTGATTGGCAGTATCATTTTTCTCACTACATGCTTAATTATAAAACGTGGAAGGTGAGAAAAGTGAATCATTTACAATGTTTTATAATCTTTGTCTAACTGTTAGTTCTCCCTCCTACTCAACAACAGTTCGTCCTATTTTCGACAATAATTTGTTTCGTTGTTATCGTGGCTTGTCAGCCGCTTGTTTATGCGCATCGATGCTAGTCAATCCGTTGACATCGGTGATAAAAGATCCAGATGATGGCGAGAAATACGCCATACCCAGCGAAGGAATACGAATGCCTCCACATAGCGGTGTGAACGAACAAGCCGTACGCTTCCGCTTTCGTTTCGAATGCTGCCATCAATGCCGCTGATGCGATGATCAAGCCAATGCGTCCGAAGCGGCTAAGCCGCTCCATCAGCCAAAGAAACAAGACGGTGCATAGCGGAAGAACGACAATCGTAAAGAAAATATCGATGGAGAACACAGATGGGAACGGGCGCTTCGGAAAGGTGTACCACCCTTTTCCAGTCAAATACAAATCCAAATATGTCCCGGCCCAGGAGGCAAGCAGCGCCGAGGCGAGATAGGCGCGGCGCCTAGCGCACGTGAAAGAAGGCGTTTTTGGCGATGATCGCCAATTCGATTTTTTCGAGTGTTTCACAATACGCATGAACGATCTCCCCATTGGTTGGTTGTTCGGTTTTAACGAGATAGCGGACGACGTGCGGGTCCGTAAACCAGTCGCCCGGCTCGGCCGCCTTATGGGCGACGTTTTTCCACGCATGGCGAAGTTGCGGGCTGTACAGGCGCGGGGCGCCCGGAACAACTTGGCAGTCGCGGATGCGGCGGCGGTACGGCTCCCTTGGAAACGATTCACATACATCGTTAAACAAATGCGGCCAATAATCTTTGCGCGAGCCGGTGTGCGGCCGATTGACAGCCCAGCGCACCGCACTTTCTAGCGTTTCTTGATTGTCAAATAAAATCGAGTACAGCCGTTTGCCGAGCAAAATACGTTCATGGAGCGACTCAAACTGGTGGAGCGTTTCGCCGATCAAAACAGTTCCGCCTTGGCCATCGTCATACGGGAACAAGATGTGACTGAAATGGAGAAGCTCTTGCAGTTTGAACTTGAGTGTCTGAAAGACCGTTTGCTGAAATACAGGATGTTGAATGACCCGCTGTTCCAAATAGCTTTGTTCGTTAATCACTAAGGCTATGGCCAACGTGTACGGATCGCCGCGGTGCCAAAAATGGTTCCATATCGTTTCCATAAACGTTGAAACACCAACATACGGCAATAAATAGAAGAGCGGCCATCCTTGCTTTTGGCTTTCTTCATACAACAAAAACTGCGGATAAATATCTTGGAAAATCAGCCAGTTGCCGCGCTCCAAAAAGGTAAAAAATGATTGTCGTTCCTCTTCCGAGAGCAGCCGCATGAGCAGCTCTCCTTTTAAGTCGGTCATATTCCAACCGCCGTTGCGCGACACCATATGCCCTAAAAACGCCCAATGAATTTCGCGATGACGCAAGTAAAAGTCGAGATACGCCGCCGTTCGGGTCACATTGTTTTCATTGTATTCCGCGGTCACCGCCCGAATGCGGCTGATGAATTGCCGTTCTTTGACGGTTAAGTCACGTTCAGATACGGTCGTGTACCCCTTCTTTTGCTTTTTCTTTAATTCCCGATAGACGTCAACAAGGGAAAGGGGAAGGGATGACAGTTTCGGCCTCAAGCAACGCATAGTGGACCCCCTTTTTGGTGCATCGACGGCCCGTCAGACGAATAAACATGGAAAGAAACGGAGTTTTGTGAAAAAGGAAGGCGATGCATGGTGGCCGATGAACGAAGCGCGTTGATTGCCGCGCTCAAACGATCGCAAGCGGCTGACGGATCGTGGCGGTTTCCGTTTGAAACAGGCATTTCGACAGACGCCTATATGATCATTTTATTGCGGACGCTTGACATAAATGATGAGCCGTTGATTCAGGCGCTCATCGAGCGGATTGAGAGCCGGCAGGAGGCAAACGGGGCGTGGAAGCTGTTTGCGGATGAAGGTGATGGCAACGTCACCGCGACAGCGGAAGCGTATTATGCGCTGCTTTACTCTGGCTATCGGCAGCCAATCGATCGGCATATGCAAAAAGCGAAAAAGTACATTTTGGACATGGGCGGCCTTGATCGTGTTCACTTATTTACAAAGGTGATGCTCGCGTTGACCGGGCAGTACCCGTGGCCGGGCCGTTTTCCGCTGCCGCTTGAATTTTTCTTGCTTCCGCCGTCATTTCCACTCAATATGTATGATCTATCTGTCTATGGAAGAGCGAATATGATCCCGCTTTTGATCGCAGCCGACAGCCGCTACAGCCAGAAAACGGAAAAAAGCCCGGATCTTTCTGATTTGTTTGCCTCCCGTGGTGATTGGGGGATGCCGGAAGGACGGTCGCTGCTATCCTACGTCAAACAGTCGCTCATCGGGCTTCCCGCCCAGCTGCATCATGCTGCTAAACAGCGCGCGGTCCGTTATTTGTTCGAGCATATCGAGCCAGACGGAACGTTGTACAGCTATTTCAGTTCGACGTTTTTAATGATTTTTGCGCTGCTCGCACTCGGCTATCGGAACGACGACCCGCGCATTAAGCAGGCTGTCCACAGCTTGCGCTCATTGCGGACAACGATCGATGGGCATGTCCATATGCAATATACAACCGCTTCGGTTTGGAATACAGCGTTGGCGAGCTATGCGCTGCAGGAAGCGGGTGTGCCGCCGATCGACCGGACGATTGAGAAAGCGAACCGCTATTTGTTATCGCGCCAGCACGTCCGCTACGGCGACTGGGCGGTGCATAACCCGTACAGCCTACCGGGCGGCTGGGGGTTTTCCGATGTCAATACAATGAACCCGGATATCGACGATACGACCGCCGCATTGCGCGCCATCCGTCAGGCGGCGGTGAAAGAGGCGGCGTTTCGCCATGCATGGGACCGAGCTAATCAATGGCTGTTTTCAATGCAAAACGATGACGGCGGCTTTGCAGCGTTTGAAAAAAATGTAAGCCACCGCTTTTGGCGCTATTTGCCGATTGAAGGGGCGGAATTTTTATTGATGGATCCATCTACAGCTGACCTGACCGGGCGGACGCTCGAATATTTCGGGACATTTGCTGGAATCACGAAAGACCATCGCGCCGCCGCTCGTGCTGTCAACTGGCTGCTAAGCCATCAAGAACGAAACGGTTCATGGTACGGCCGCTGGGGGATTTGCTACATATATGGCACATGGGCGGCCATCACTGGGCTTGCCGCCGTTGGCGTCCCGACTCACCACCCCGCACTGCAAAAAGCGGTCCGCTGGCTGTTGAGTATTCAAAACGATGACGGCGGTTGGGGAGAATCGTGCAAAAGCGACGGGGCGAAAACGTATGTGCCGCTTGGTGCCAGCACGCCGGTCCATACCGCTTGGGCGCTTGATGCGCTAGTTGCCGCCGCCGAACGACCAACCGTGGAAATGAAAGCCGGCTTTCGCGCCTTATTCCGCTTGCTTCAGCATCCGAACTGGACGGCTTCCTATCCAGCCGGGCAAGGAATGGCCGGCGCCTTTTACATCCACTACCACAGTTATCGTCACGTTTTTCCGCTGCTAGCGCTCGCCCATTACGAGCAAAAGTTTGGGCCGTTTGTAGATTAGCCAACTGTCCGTACGAGGCAGTGATGGAACGCTGCCGTGACCGAGTAAAACGGCCTCTCGCTGTCAGCGAGAAACGAAATGTGCCGGCACAAAAGTGTGTTTTTCTCTTTTCCTCACAGAAAAACCCGACAATGGCCGGGATTGAATCGCTTAATAGATATAATAGAATATTTAGGTAATGATGAACAAAGAGATTCAGTATGTGAGGGAGGAGAAGGATAGAATGATGAAATGCTGCCGGGTGATGGTTGTGTTGATCGGATTATGGTTTGTGTTCAGCCTATCGGCCCCGGGAGGGCGAGCCGAAGCGGCAGCTTCACGCGCCAATGATGCCCCTATCGTGCTGCTCCATGGTTTTACCGGATGGGGAAGAGAAGAAATGCTTGGGTTCAAGTACTGGGGCGGCGTGCGCGGCGATATTGAACAATGGCTGAACGACAACGGATATCGGGCGTATACGCTGGCGGTCGGTCCGCTCTCGAGCAACTGGGACCGGGCGTGCGAAGCGTATGCCCAGCTTGTCGGCGGGACGGTCGATTATGGGGCAGCCCATGCGGCAAAGCACGGCCATGCGCGGTTTGGCCGCACGTATCCCGGCCTGTTGCCGGAATTAAAACGGGGGGGCCGCGTCCATATCATCGCCCACAGCCAAGGGGGGCAGACAGCCCGCATGCTTGTCGCGCTCCTAGAGAACGGAAGCCAAGAAGAGCGGGAGTACGCCAAGGTGCACAACGTGTCGTTGTCGCCGTTGTTTGAAGGCGGGCATCCATTTGTGCTGAGCGTGACAACGATCGCCACCCCTCATGACGGGACGACGCTTGTCAACATGGTCGATTTCACCGATCGATTCTTTGACTTGCAAAAAGCGGTGTTGGAAGCGGCGGCTGTCGCCAGCAATGCGCCGTACAAAAGCCAAATATACGATTTTAAGCTCGATCAATGGGGACTGCGCCGCCAGCCGGGTGAATCATTTGACCAATATTTTGAGAGGCTCAAACGGTCTCCTGCTTGGACGTCCATAGATACCGCCCGCTACGATTTATCCGTTTCCGGAGCTGAGAAGTTGAATCAATGGGTGAAAGCCAGCCCGAATGTGTATTATTTAAGCTTTGCCACAGAACGGACATATCGCGGAGCGCTCACCGGCAACCATTATCCCGAACTGGGAATGAATGCATTCAGCGCTGCTGTATGCGCTCCATTTCTCGGTTCGTACCGCAATCCGACGCTCGGCATTGACGACCGCTGGTTGGAGAACGATGGCATCGTCAATACGTTTTCGATGAATGGTCCAAAGCGTGGATCAAGCGATCGGATCGTGCCGTATGATGGGGCGTTGAAAAAAGGAGTTTGGAATGACATGGGAACGTACAATGTCGACCATTTGGAAATCATCGGCGTTGACCCGAATCCGTTGTTTGATATCCGCTCTTTTTATTTGCGCCTTGCCAAGCAGTTGGCAGGCTTGCGGCCCTAAAACGAATATTTTGCGAAAAAGCCATCTCGATTGGATGGCCTTTTTTGTGAAAATGCATGGGATTTCAAGGGTTCTTTTCATTCCCAAGTGAAGGGCAAACGTTGCCCATGGATCTTTTCCACGAAAATGCGCCGTCTTGATTCTCCATTTTTATTTCAAGGCAGGGGAGCAAGGGTTCATGAATGTTTTTGAAAAGAGAGTTGTTGAGCTGTATGACGGACGCGGATGTCGATGGTATAATAAGGATAAAGCAAGCGGATGGGGGAATGGATGTGAAGCCGACCGAGCGGCAAAAGGAACGATATACGTATCAAGATTATGTCAAGTGGGACGGAAGGTGGGAGTTGATCAACGGCACGCCCTACAACATGGCACCAGCTCCTTCATTTGTCCACCAGTCTATCGTTGGTGAATTGTATGTCGCTTTGCGGGCATTTTTTCGCGAAAAAGGATGCACGGTTGTCATGGCACCGTTTGATGTGCGGCTCGATGAGCAGGGGGACTATGAACAGGCGAAGCATGTCGTGCAACCAGACATCTCCGTCATTTGCGATCAAAGCCAAATTGGCAGTCGAGGCTGCGATGGTCCGCCTAACTTGGTAGTGGAAGTGCTTTCGCCAAGTACAGCGTTGAGAGATCGAAACGAAAAGTATATGTTGTACGAACAGTTTGGCGTCAAGGAATATTGGATCGTGGATCCGCTGCATCGGACGGTGGAAGTGTACGGTTGCGGTGAGAAAGGGTACGAGAGGCGGAATGTCTTCGGCGAATGCGACGCCCTTGTCTCATTTTTGTTTGCGGAGTTGTCCGTTCCATTGGCTGATATATTTCAAAGTAATAATAGAGAGTGAGGGGTAACGGTGCGGTTAACCGAAGCAGAAGTGCAAGCGCTGCTCATGAAGGCGGAAGGCTGGAAGCTCATTGACGAGCGGTGGATCGTGAAAAAATACCGTTTTCAAGACTATTTGCAAGGAATCGAGTTCGTCCGGCAAATCGCCGCGATTTCGGAAAACGCAAACCACCATCCGTTTATTTCGATCGACTACAAGCTCATCACCGTGAAGCTGTCATCATGGCGGGCGAAAGGATTGACGAAGCTCGATTTTGACTTGGCGAAGCAGTATGATGAGGTGTACGAACAGCTGAAGCAGGGGGGAGGGGAATGATGGAACATCGCACAGCCCTCGTCACCGGAGCGGCGCGGGGGATCGGTTATGAAGTGGCGAAAACGTTGGCAGCAAACGGCGCAAAAGTTGTGCTCGCCGACTTGAAGCAGAAAGAGGTGGAACAGGCGGCAGAGTCGTTGCGGCAGCTAGGCTGCGAGGCCGTCGGCGTCACGTGTGATGTGACGGCGGAAGAAGAGGTGAAGCAAACGATCCATGAAGCGGTCAAACGGTGGGGGCGCCTCGACATTGTCGTAAATAACGCTGGTTTGCAATATGTCGCCAATATCGAGGATTTTCCGACCGAGAAGTTTGAGCAGTTGATCCGCGTCATGCTCGTCGGTCCGTTTTTGGCGATCAAGCATGCGTTTCCCCTCATGAAGGAGCAGCGCTACGGCCGCATCATCAACATGGCGTCAATCAATGGATTGATCGGATTCGCTGGAAAAGCAGCCTACAACAGCGCAAAACACGGGGTGATTGGCTTAACGAAAGTGGCAGCGCTAGAAGGAGCGCCGTACGGCATTACGGTGAACGCGCTTTGTCCGGGCTATGTCGACACGGAACTCGTTCGCAACCAGCTTGCCGATTTGGCGGCGACAAGAAGGGTGCCGCTCGAGAAAGTGCTCGAGGAAGTGATTTACCCACTCGTGCCGCAGCGGCGGCTCTTGTCGGTAGAAGAAGTCGCCCATTACGTTCTCTTTTTAGCGGGTGAACAAGCGAAAGGCGTCACCGGGCAGGCGGTTGTGATCGATGGTGGGTATACGGCGCAATGAGGCGAAACAAAATGTCCAATCGTGGAGCGGTTTCGTTTCGAAACCGAAAAAGGTTGACTTCGATGGTTCAGCCTCTTAGTACAATACGTGGTCGAAATCGTTTCGTGTGCAGACCGTCGGAAAAGGTGGGTGAACCAAAAAGGGGATTCGTCTTCGATGTCGTATCGTTTGATTTCATGTGTATATCGCACAGAAAAAGGGGGTTGACCCAAAAGGCTGCCGTTTTCAGCATAGACACAATATAATATAGTGTAGCAAAAACAATCAGTGCATATATATAGAAATGAAAGAGGGTGTCCCGATTCCTTTTGGGACACCCTCTTCTTTGATTTGACGGTTCAGCTGAGGGCGAACTCAAAGCTGGCGTTGAGTTTGACCTCTTTTCCGACAAGGAATCCGCCGGTTTCAAGCGCAACGTTCCATACTAATCCATAATCTTCACGATTGATTTTTCCTTCGACGTCAAAGCCGACGGTGACGCCGCCAGTAAGCGGATTTTTCACTTGGCCGTTGTATTCGACTTTGAACGTTTCGGTTCTCGTCACGCCGCGAATCGTCAGCTGTCCGGTCACTTCGTATTCTGTGTCGGATAGTTTGCGCACCGAGTCGCTGACGAATGTAATGGTCGGGTGGTTCTCAACATCAAAAAAGTCAGCCGAACGGAGATGGTTGTCGCGGTCGTCATTTTTTGTATCAATCGAAGCAGCGTCGACCGTTACCTTTACTTTCAACGATTCGAGCGCGTTGATATCTCCTTGCACATCGACGTCGAAGTTGGTGAATTCCCCTTTTGCTTTAGAAATCATCATATGTCGGACTTGAAAAGTGACCGAGCTGTGTGCTTTGTCAAGTTGAAACGTCGTCATCGTTCTCCTCCTCTTATTCACGTAATGATCACATCATTATCATAGCAGATATATATCTTGAATTCAAATATTTTTTGTTCAAGTTTTTGGGGGTGTAGAGCACCAAGGCGTCTCCGTGATAAGATGAGTATAGCAACGGTGGACGGAAAGGAAGAGATGAATGATGAGTAAAATAGGGATCTTAACGAAAATCGAACAGCAGCTCGAACAATTGTCACCGGCAGAGCAAAAAGTGGCCTCCTATATTCTTAGTCATGCCGAACTCATTCCAACGATGAGCACCAAAGAGTTGGCACGGGCGGCCTCGACGAGCGAAGCGAGCGTCACTCGCTTTTGCAAGGCGATTGGTATTGGCAGTTTTCCGGGATTGAAGTTGGCACTTGTCCGCGAGTTGACGATGGCGGATATGAACATTAATGATTTTTCTATCATTGACAAACCGAATGCGCCGTATGAACTGTTTATGAAAGTGACTTATGTGAATAAGGCGGCCATTGAGGCGACAACGACAACACTCGATAAGCGTGAGTTAGAGAAAGCGGCCGATGCGATAATGAAAGCGGAGCGGGTGGTGTTTTACGGAGTTGGCGGCTCAGCAGCTGCCGCGGTGGACGCTAGTTATAAGTTTACAAAGCTTGGTTGCATGGCGGCAACATCGCCTGATTTTCATACGATGCTGCCGCTTGTTGCCCATTTGAAAGAAGGGGATGTGTTCGTAGCCATATCGACGTCAGGACGGACGAAAGATGTTTTGGAGATCACTCGGTTTGCACAAAAGCAGCAGGCGACGGTCATCGCCATTACGAAGCTTGATCCGACATCACCATTATATAAGGAGGCGGATATTAAGCTTGCGTTGCCAGATGTTGAGCAAGATCATCGTATCGGCAGCATGGCGTCGAGAATGGTGCAGCTCAACATGATCGATGCCTTGTATTTGATTACGTTCCACCGGGTAGGGAGCCGGGTCATTGAACGATTTCATCAGACAAGGGAAGAGGTGGTGCGGTTGCGGAGGTAAAGCGGGCTCGAGAGGGGCCTGCTTTTTTTTGTAGGAATGTTTCAAAATAAAAAAGAATAGATTGATATTTTATTTCATAAATTTATAATATAATTATGAAATATAATTTCTGGATGCGTTCAAAGAGGTGACAAAATTGCTTGAACATCTTGCGACAGAACAACGAAACGAAAAGACGAAACATTTGGATGAAATGGAGACAAGGGAAATTTTACGCGTCATGAACAAAGAAGACCAAGCTGCAGTCATTGCTGTATCCAAACAACTGGATTGTATTGAAAAAGTCGTTCAGCTTGTCATCGCTGCATTTCGGCGCGGGGGGCGATTGATTTACGTCGGGGCGGGGACGAGCGGCCGGCTCGGATTGCTTGATGCGGTTGAATGCCCGCCGACATTTGGAACTGAACCGTCCATGGTGCAGGCGGTCCTTGCCGGAGGTTTGAGAGCGGTTGTGAAGGCGGTGGAAGGAGCGGAAGATGATGAAGAGGCCGCTGTTCGCGATCTACAGGCAGTCGGTTTGACGAAAAACGATGTCGTCATCGGCATTGCAGCGAGCGGCCGAACGCCATATGTTGTGGGTGCGCTTCGTTACGCCAAGCAAATCGGGGCATCGACCGGAAGCATTGCTTGCAATAAAGGAGCGGTCATCAGCCAATATGCCGACGCGGCAGTAGAAATCGAAACAGGGCCGGAAGTATTGACCGGCTCAACGAGACTAAAAGCGGGAACGGCGCAAAAAATGGTGTTGAACATGATTTCGACTGCTTCGATGGTTGGCATCGGCAAAGTATACGGCAACTGGATGGTCGACGTACAGGCGACCAACGAAAAGCTCAAAGAACGGGCGAAGCGGATTATTACGGAAACGACGGGAGTGAGCGCCGAAGAGGCGTCATACTATTATGAACAAGCCAACGGGGAGGTGAAAACAGCGATTGTGATGATTTTGCGCCAGTGCGATTATGAAGAGGCAAAAGAACGGCTGCAACAAGCCGAGGGGTTTGTACGTAAAGCGCTTGAATAACGAATAAGGGGGAGAGAAACCATTATGAATCGAGAACAACAAATGGCGGCATCAATACTTCAACATGTTGGAGAAAAAGAAAACATCACCCGCATAGCCCATTGCATGACGCGGGTGCGCGTGTCGCTGCGCGATCCGGGCAAAGCGAACATTAATGCCTTAAAACAGATCGAAGGGGTCATGGGAGTCATTGAGGATGAGACTTTGCAAATCGTCGTTGGCCCGGGCGTGGTTAATAAAGTGGCGGCTGCGCTATGCGAGCTTACCGGTCTAGAGCTTGGAGAAGTGATTGAAGACGAGACGGAGGACATCGCCGAGCAGACAAAAGCAAAAGTGAAAGCGCGTCAGCAAACGCCGCTAAAGCGATTGCTTCGCAAAATCGGCAGCATCTTCATCCCGCTTATTCCTGGGTTGGTGGCGTCAGGGATTATTAACGGAATCGCCAACTTTGCGAAAAACGCCGGCGTTGACCCGCAGACAACATGGCTGCAACTGTTGCTTTTGATAGGCGGCGGGATTTTCGCTTCGCTTGGCGTGTTAGTCGGATATAATACAGCGAAAGAGTTTGGCGGCACCCCTGTCTTAGGGGCGATTGCTGGTATTCTCGTATTCAACCCGGCGCTGGCTGATATCAAACTATTTGGGGAAGCGCTTACACCTGGAAGGGGAGGACTGTTTGCGGTTTTGCTTGCCGCCTGGCTCATGGCGGTGATCGAGAAACGGGTGCGTTTGTTTGTACCGAATGCGGTTGATATTATTGTCACGCCGCTCATTACTGTGTTAATCGTCTGCCTGTTCACCTTGGTCGCCGTACAGCCGCTTGCCGGTTGGTTGTCGTTAGCGATTACAAGCGGGTTGAAAGTGGTGCTTGACATCGGCGGAGTGATCGCTGGTGCTGTGCTGGCCGGAACGTTTTTACCGCTGGTGATGGTCGGATTGCATCATGGGTTAACCCCGATTCATATGGAGCTGATTCAAAAATTGGGCTCGACACCGCTATTGCCGGTATTGGCGATGGCTGGGGCCGGTCAAGTTGGAGCGGCGATAGCCGTGTATGTTAAAACAAAAAACAAGCGGCTTCGCAACATTATCAAAGGAGCGTTGCCGGTTGGGTTTTTAGGCATCGGGGAACCGCTGTTGTACGGGGTGACATTGCCGCTTGGGCGGCCGTTTGTTACCGCGTGCTTTGGGGCGGCGGTCGGTGGTGCGTTTCAGGCGGTAATGAAGACTGCGGCGCTCGGCATCGGCGTGTCTGGGCTGTCATTGATCCCGCTCATTGCTGATGCGAAATATGCGACATATTTCATTGGATTGGTCATTTCCTATGCGTTTGGTTTTCTTTTTACCTATTGGTTCGGATTTAAAGAGGAAATGGCAGAAAATATATAGAGAGGGATGGCGATGCTTTCCTTTTCGTTTTATCTTTTTCAGCCGATCGAGCAAATCGAAGAAACATTTCAGCTTGCAGCGCAGCTTGGGGCGAAACAATTGTTCACCTCATTGCATCTTTCAAAAGGCCAAGAGCTTAGGGAGCGAAAAAAGCTTGATCATATCGGCCGGTTTGCTTCCCGCTATGGCATCGGGGTCGTGGCTGATGCCACCCCCGCCGTCATAGCGCGTCTGTCAGCCGACACTGACACCGGGGCGGTGCTCGGGCGTTGGGGGATTGTCGGGCTGCGGCTTGACGATGGCTTCTCGTGGGATGAAATGGTGCAGCTTTCGAAGCAGATGAAAGTTGTATTGAACGCCAGTACGATTACAGAACACGAAATTCAGGAGTTGGCATCGCGACAAATCGACTGGGGGGATGTAGAAGCATGGCATAACTTTTACCCACGCCCGGAAACCGGCCTTTCCGGCGTCACGCTTATGAAGCAAAACCAAGTGTTGCGCCAAAGCGGCATAGCATCAATCGGCGCCTTTGTCCCTGGCAATGCTCAAAAGCGCGGTCCGCTTTATAAAGGGCTGCCAACGTTAGAGGACCATCGAGAAGCTGATCCGATTTACGCCTATATGGAGTTGATCGAAACATATAAGGTAGAAAAAGTGTTTGTCGGAGACTTATCGGTATCGAACGATGTGCCAGAGCGAATGGCGTGGGTGCGGCAAGGAATCATTCCGATTCGCTACCGTCCGATCGCATCAGCCCGCTGGCTGTCTCTTGTTGAAACGGTGCACACGAATCGGCGTGACGCTGCCCGTGATGTGATTCGTTCCGCTGAATCGCGCCGCACCCTTGCATGGCCGCAAGAAGCGTTGCATTCCATGGATCCGGCGCCGCGACCGACTGGAAGCGTGACGATTGACAACGAACGCTACGGCCGTTATGCTGGGGAACTGCAAATCACCTTAACAGATCTTCCTGCTGATGACAAAGTCAATGTTATCGGCAGGGTGATCTCGGAAGATGTGCCGCTGCTTCGCCACATTCATGGCGGCCGTCCGTTTTGCCTCATTCGTTACTACTGAAGAGAAGTGCAGTTGGCCTGACGACGGAAAAAATTTGACCTGTTTCTCAAGGTGACATCATCATCATTCAGAAGGCTGGCGATTGAACAGGAAGTGCAGCGTCGTCCCTCATTTCGAATGAAGAAATTTTTATAAAACGTTGCTCTTCTTCGCATCCGCGCAACCGCTGGATTATATAAAAGAAGCAGCTATTTTTATGGCCTTTCAGACCCGCTTCAGCTCAAGAAAAAAAGCGGTTAAAAATTTCCGCACATTCATCCGGCATTCCGTCTCCATTTGGCCTCGTTCGAGTTCGTTCATCCGCCGGCGGATGTCGCCAAAATCAAAAAGCCTGGGCACGAAATGCTCGAACGTTGGGTTTGTGTAGTCGGTCAGGTCGAGGGAAGCGAGATGGGTGAACACCTGCAAGACGAGCCGGCGGATGCGCTGTTCCATCGCATGCGCTTCCTTGTTTGTTTCCGAAGGCTGACAGATGCGCCGTCGCCTTCCTGTTTGCCAATGGTTTTGAATAGCTAGGCAAATTTCTTTGCAGTGAAGCTGCCAAGGATTATAATGAGATCGTAAGCTATTTGGCATTGAATTCCATTCAAAGGAGAGGGGAAGGAAAATGAAGTATCGCAAACTCGGCCGCACCGGGCTCAAAGTGAGCGAAATTAGTTTAGGCAGCTGGCTTACATATGGAAATTCCGTGGAAAAAGAAACCGCCATTCGCGTCATTGACAAAGCGTATGAGTTGGGAATCAACTCGTTTGACACGGCGAATGTGTATGCGCGCGGAGAAGCGGAAAAAATCGTTGGTGAGGCGCTCCGCAAATACCCGCGCGAGTCGTACGTCTTGGCAACGAAAGTGTTTTGGCCGATGGGCGACGGCCCGAACGACCGCGGCCTATCGCGCAAGCATGTGTTTGAGCAGCTCCATGCGAGCTTAAAGCGGTTGCAACTGGATTATGTCGACATCTACTACTGCCACCGTTATGACAAAGAGACGCCGGTCGATGAAACGTTGCGCACGATTGACGATCTCGTCCGTCAAGGGAAAGTGCTCTATGTCGGCGTCAGCGAATGGACAGCCCAGCAAATTCAAGAAGCACTCGGCGTAGCTGATCACTACTTGCTCGACCGAATCGTCGTCAACCAGCCGCAATACAACATGTTCCACCGCTACATCGAAAAAGAAGTCATCCCGGTGTGCGAACAAAACGGCATCAGCCAAATCGTGTTCTCGCCGCTCGCCCAAGGGGTGCTGACCGGCAAGTACAAACGGGGGCAAGCGTTGCCGGCTGACAGCCGCGCCGCCGATCCGAAAGCGAACACGTTTATCCAAGGATTGCTGAATGACGAGATTTTAGCGAAAGTGGAACAGCTGGAAAAAGTCGCGGCTGAGCTCGGCATTACGTTGTCGCAGCTTGCTCTCGCTTGGGTATTGCGTCAGCCGAACGTTGCCAGCGCCTTAATCGGCGCCAGCCGCCCGGAACAGGTCGAAGAAAACGTCAAGGCGGTCGATGTCGCGCTCAGCGAAGAGGTGCTCGAGAAAATTGAGGGGATTTTAGCGTAACCGGAATACGGAGACAGGCCAGCGAGCGCCTGTCTCTGTTTTTTTTGGCGGGTGGAATGCATTCGTGTTCCCAACTGACAGCTGTTTTTTCAGCATGATTTTCAAAGAAAAGATCCATAGACAGCTGGTTGTCCACTATCCAGGGATGAAAATCATCGCTCGCCGGTGTGCAGTTTTCAAGAAAAAAACAGAAGGATTTTTTTTACCGGCAGCGAACGGTACGTTAGGAAAGAACAGTGAAGGGGGATCACGATGACAATTGGTCATGATACATCGATGACCCTTAGCCGCCATCAAACGTTGCAGGAGGCCGTTCAGTTTCTGGCGGCGCACGGGATAGACGCCATTGATGTCGTCGATGAATACGGGTGTACGGTCGGGCGATGCACGTGGTGGATGTTGCTGCAGGCGCTGGCGGATGAGATGGATCGTGCGACAGCGGTGGAAGAGGTATTGGCAGCATTTTCGATGGGGGGTGGGACGGAGCCGAAAGGGGGGAGCACGGAAACGCTCGATGCCAAAGAGGATTCAAGGGCAACGGCCGAGCTTGAACGACTGCGGCGTGAGTTGGAAGAAACACATCGCTTGGCGGAAACGATGAAAACGGTGCTGGATGCGGCGTATGAAGGGGTGGTCGTCGTTGATGGAGACGGTGTTGTTCGGGAAATCAATCGAGCGTACTGCCAGTTTCTCGGTATTCGCCGAGAGGATGCGATCGGAAAGCATGTGACGGAAGTGATCGAAAATACCCGTTTGCACATTTGCGTACAATCCGGCATTCCGGAGCGCGGATATATTCAAAAAATTTACGGCCAGCCGATGGTCGTACACCGCATTCCGATTTGGCGGGACGGCAAAGTCATCGGAGCAATCGGCATGCTGATTTTTCAAGGGGTATCGGAAATATACGAGATTTTTCAGCGTTTGCAAGAGCTGTCACGTGAGGCAAGCCGGAGGGAGAAAAACGAGGCGGCAGCGCCAAAACAAGAGACGGCCGCATCCACCGCCGTAGGAGTGGAGCGCATCATCGGACGCCATCCGACGATTGCGGCGGTGAAACAAATGATCCGTCGGGCGGCGCGCGTGCCATCGACCGTATTGATTACCGGCGAAAGTGGAACGGGAAAAGAAGTGGTGGCGCGCGCGATCCATGAGGCGGGGCCGCGTGCGGACGGGTCGTTTGTCAGTGTGAATTGCGCGGCCATCCCGGAAGCGCTTTTGGAAGCAGAGCTGTTCGGCTATGAGGACGGGGCGTTCACCGGTGCAAAAAAAGGGGGCAAGCCCGGCAAGTTTCAGCTCGCCCACAAAGGGACGCTGTTTTTGGACGAAATCGGTGACATGCCGCTTGCCATGCAGGCGAAGATTTTGCGCGTGCTTGAGGAAAAGAAAGTGGAGAAAGTCGGCGGATTATCCGAGACGGAGGTGGATGTGCGCATCATTGCTGCGACGAACAAGCCGCTCGAGGAGATGGTGAGGGATGGAACGTTTCGGGAAGATTTATTTTATCGTCTAAACATTATCCGCATCCACCTCCCGCCGCTGCGTGAGCGGAAAACGGATATTCCCGCCTTGCTTGCCCATCACATGGAGCGGCTTTGCCGGCAGTTTAGCGTTGTACCGAAATCGTTTGCCAAAGAGGCGATGGAGGTGTTGATCAGCTATTCATGGCCGGGTAACATTCGCGAGCTAGTCAATGTTGTTGAGTGGTTGGTGAGTATGGTGGAAGGAGAATACGTACAACGCGAACATTTGCCTGCCTATTTGTCGACCATTCAGCCGTCAATCACATCGATGTCGGATAGCACCGTGAATATCGCTAGTCGGTGGAAGGAAATGGTCTACCAATCTGAACGTGAACGCATCGCTGCCGCCCTTGTCGCCGCGGGCGGCAATAAAGCGGAAGCAGCGAGGAGACTCGGTATTCACCGGTCCACGTTATATGAGAAACTGAAAAAATACGAGATTTGAATGCTCTTCACCTATTCAAGAGAGCCTAGAAGGCTGGTGAAAAACAACGGCATCGCTCGATTGGCGAGAAATTGCAAGGCATGTAGTCATAGTGCTGCAAAATTTTTCAACTGGAGAAACATTGTTGAGGAGCAACATTTTTAAGACACCAGCCTTCTAGAAGGCTGGGGAAAAATCATCATCTCCCCCTTTGCACAGCCGTCTTCAAGCATAACGAAGGTCAAGATGGATGGGTTTTTCAGTCGCATTTTCGATGAAATTCCCACTTTCTAAGTAAGGGCGTTTCTCGGTTTAGGAGGATCAACAACGGCAGTGGCACCGTTGTTTTTTGCGGCGAGAGTGAAGGGGTGTAGGGGAAGTGTCGGGTAGTGCAGGAGGAATGTCTGGAAGTTGTAGGGGGATGTCCTTTTAAGAAGATCAAAAATTCTTAATTGTAGCGCTACTATAGTTTGGTACAAAGTTTGCATATAGAATATGTTGAAAGCGCTGTCAATCAAAAAGGAGGCGAAATCATGTACGAGTTGTTAGTGCCGAGTCGGGTCATTTATGGGCGCAATACGTTTCGTGAAGTCGGCAGGCAAGCGAAAGCACTCGGGTCGAAGGCACTCATTGTGAGCGATCCGGTGATGGAAAACATCGGCCTTGTCGCCCGCTGTGAACAATATTTGCAGGAGGAGGGAATGTCATTTGCCAAGTACACAGGGGTCGACAAGGAGCCGACGGATGTTCATGTGAAAGAAGCGCTTGATGCCTGCCGGAGCGAGCAATGCGATGTCATCGTCGCTGTTGGCGGAGGCAGCAGCATCGATGCCGCCAAAGCGGTGTCGGTGATGATGACGAACGAGGGAACGATCAGCGACTATGTCGGCAACGTTAAAATGTTCGCGAAAAAACCTGTGCCGCTCATCGCCATTCCGACGACGGCTGGCACTGGTTCAGAAGTGACGAAAGTGACAGTTATTATTGATACAAAAACGGACGTCAAAATGATGATTTCGCAACCGGCGCTCCTTCCGGCTGTGGCGATCGTTGACCCGCTCCTTACTGTCTCATGCCCGCCATCCGTCACCGCGGCGACCGGAGTGGATGCGCTATGCCATGCGATCGAAGCGTACATTTCCCGGCGTGCCCATCCGGTGACCGATGTACTGGCGCTGTCCGCTATTGAGGCAATTATCGGCCATTTGCGCCGGGCGTATGAAAATGGTCAAGACATTGAAGCGCGGGAGAAAATGGCGATCGCCGCCATGAAGGCCGGCATGGCGTTCTCAAATGCCTCAGTCACGCTTGTGCATGGCATGTCGCGGCCGATCGGCGCGCTCTTCCATGTGCCGCACGGCGTGTCCAATGCGATGCTTTTGCCAGGGGTGCTTGAATTTACAAAAGAAAGCGCTATAGAGCGGTTGGCAGTAATTGCCCGACTCCTCACCCCACCGCTGAAAGACGTTTCCGACGCCGAAGCAGCGGATGTGCTCGTTGAGGAAGTAAAGCAGCTTTGCCGGGATTTGCACATCCCGAATATGAAAACATGGGGCATTGACAAAACGGCGTTTGACAAAGCGGTTGATAAAATGGCAACCGACGCCCTGGCGAGCGGCAGCCCCGCAAACAACCCGAGAGTGCCGACGCATGAGGAAATTGTCGCACTGTATCATATTTGTTACGACTATCGGTACGATGCCAATACGGTTAGCCGTTAAATGAAGCAGCGGTCAAACGAGGGGGAAGAGTATGTTGGGGATGATTGGTTTATTGGCCTCATTAGGGTTGTTGGTCTTTTTGACAATGAGGGGGATCAATATTATTATTGCCGCGCTGATCAGTTCAATTCTTGTCGCGCTGACGGGCGGCTTAAACTTGGAAAAAGCTTTGATGGAAAGCTATATGGCGGGATTTACCAGTTATTTCGCCAGTTGGTTCTTTATCTTTTTAGCTGGAGCGATTTTTGGCAAAGTGATGGAAGACACCGGATCAGCTGATTCCATCGCTCATTGGGTGAAAGAAAAGTTTGGCGCTAAACACGCGGTATTGGCGGTCGTTGCTGCCTGCGCAATTATGACATACGGCGGTGTTAGCTTGTTTGTTGTCGGCTTTTCTGTTTATCCGATCGCCGTGTCACTGTTCCGTCAGTCGAATACGCCGCATCGTTTTATTCCGGCCGCCATGGTGTTCGGCTCGGTTTCGTTCACAATGACCTCACCGTATTCGCCGGAGATTCAAAACATCATCCCAACGCAATTTTTCCATACAACACCGGGGGCTGGAGGATGGATAGGCATTTTCATCGGCGCAATGATTGCTGTGGCTGGTTCCCTCTATTTAACGCGTGTTGTCCAAAAAGCGAAACAAAACGGCGAAACGTTTTCCTTGCCATACCGAACTAGCGACGTTTCCGGTGCGGTGAGTGAAATTGCTGTTTCGCTCGAGCGAGGCGCCGGCCGTCCGCTGCCGAACATTGTTTGTGCGATTCTTCCGTTAGTGGCGGTAGTCGTTTTATTAAACATTTTGGCAAAATTCATTTCTTCCACTTCAGCAGGGGTCTTGTCACTTGTCCTTGGGATTGTGCTTTGCTGGGTGTTAAATGCGAAATTCGTTCGCAAATTTTGGGAATCCATGGCATCCGGCTCTCAAGATGCATTAGTTGCCGCAGCCAATACGTGCGCTGTCGTCGGCTTTGGGGCGGTGGCGAAAAACGTACCGGCCTTTCAAAAAGCGGTCGACATCCTTGTGAATATTCCTGGACCGGAACTGCTCGGATTGGGGTTAGCCGTCACGATTATTTGCGGCATGACCGGGTCGGCTTCCGGCGGCCTTGGCATCGCCTTGCCAATCTTGGCGCCGATTTATATGGCGAAAGGGCTTGATCCTGGGGCGATGCATCGGGTCGCGGCGCTTGCCTCCGGCGGGCTGGATTCGCTGCCGCACAACGGATACATTGTGACGACGATTCGTGCCGTCTGCCATGAAACACACGAGCGGACGTATAAGCCCATATTCATCCTGTCCGTTGTCATTCCGCTCGCCGGCATGTTCTTAGCCATTCTCTTATACTCGATCTTCTAGAAAGGTGGTTTTATTGATGAGTTCGGTGACCGAAACAAAAACATTGAAAAACTTTATTGGCGGCCAGTGGGTTGCTTCGACATCCGGAAAAGAAGAAGTTGTGCCGAATCCGGCAACAGGAGAAGTGCTGGCGAAAGTGCCGCTCTCTTCGCGCGAGGAGCTGGATGCGGCGGTGGCGGCCGCGAAAGAAGCGTTCCGCGAATGGCGGAAAGTACCGGTTCCGCGCCGCGCCCGCATTTTGTTCCGTTACCAGCAGCTGCTTGTTGAACATTGGGAAGAACTCGCTCGCCTCGTGACATTGGAAAACGGCAAGGTATATGAGGACGCGTACGGTGAAGTGCAGCGCGGCATCGAATGCGTCGAGTTCGCGGCTGGAATTCCGACGCTCATGATGGGCCAGCAGCTGCCGGATATCGCAACAGACATCGAATCGGGCATGTACCGCTACCCGCTCGGCGTCGTCGCTGGGATTACGCCGTTTAACTTCCCAATGATGGTGCCGTGCTGGATGTTCCCGCTCGCCATCGCGTGCGGCAATACGTTTGTGCTGAAGCCGTCCGAGCGGACGCCCATGTTGGCCAATCGTCTAGCGGAGCTGTTCACCGAAGCCGGACTGCCTGCAGGGGTGCTGAATATTGTCCATGGGGCGCACGAGGTCGTGAACGGCATTTTAGAACATAAAGACATTAAAGCCGTCTCGTTTGTCGGCTCACAACCGGTCGCAGAGCACGTATACAAAACGGCCGCCGCTCACGGCAAGCGGGTGCAGGCGCTCGCCGGCGCGAAAAACCATTCAATCGTCATGCCGGATGCCGACCTTGATATGGCGGTGACGAATATCATCAACGCTGCCTTTGGTTCGGCGGGTGAGCGGTGCATGGCGTGCTCGGTCGTTGTTGCAGTCGGAGAGATCGCCGATGAGTTGGTCGAACGGCTCAAAGAAGCCGCCGACCGCATCCAAATCGGCAACGGGCTTGACCAAGGCGTCTTTTTAGGCCCGGTCATCCGTGAGGCGCATAAAGAACGGACGATCAAATACATTGAAATCGGCGAAAAAGAAGGCGCGCTCCTTGTCCGCGACGGTCGCCGCGACTCGGCGACAAGCGGAAAAGGGTATTTTGTCGGCCCGACAATTTTTGACCATGTCAAGCCGGGGATGACGATTTGGGCCGATGAAATTTTCGCCCCAGTTTTGTCGGTTGTCCGCGTCCGCGATTTGGACGAAGCGATTGAGATCGCCAACCGGTCGGAGTTCGCCAACGGCGCCTGCATTTACACCGACAGCGCCAAAGCGATCCGTCAGTTCCGTGAAGAAATCGACGCCGGCATGCTTGGCGTCAACGTCGCTGTCCCAGCGCCGATGGCGTTTTTCCCGTTCTCGGGCTACAAAAACTCGTTCTACGGCGACCTTCACGCCAACGGCCGCGACGGCGTCGAGTTTTACACGAGAAAGAAAATGGTGACGGCGAGACATCAATAGAGAAACAATGGAGCAGCCTGCTTGGATTCAGGCTGCTTTTTTATCACTTCAAACCGAGGTGAGTTGCCTTTTGCCAATGATCTTTTTCTTTTGTCAAGAGAACAAAGAGAAGGCTTGGATTGCAATTTTTTTCACCGGCCTTTTAGGTGAATTTATCAATGTATTGCGCTCGAAGGCGATTCCTTGGATGGAATATACAGAGGAGCACATCAAAGATGATTGGGACAAGGTGCAACAATTGAGCAAAGAAAATAGGGATTCCAATCGAGAGGTGTTGTCGCTTGTGGAAGAAATGCCGTAACCCCGTCCGTTGCGATGGCTTTTCTTTTTACCCCCTGTCAACAACCCCCTTGACAAAATCGCATTTACTTGTCATTGAAGGCCGGTTGTAAGCGTTTTAAGATAAAGGTACAGTCAAGCAAAAAGGAGGAACAGCTTCATGACGCATACAACCGGAAATGAAACAGGCTTCCGTGTGAAGGTTCAACGGTTTGGCAGTTATTTGAGCGGCATGATTATGCCGAACATCGGGGCGTTTATCGCTTGGGGATTGATTACCGCCTTGTTTATCCCGACCGGCTGGTGGCCGAATGAGACGTTTGCGAAGCTCGTCGGGCCGATGATTACGTATTTGTTGCCGCTGTTGATTGGCTATACGGGCGGCAAAATGGTGTACGACGTCCGCGGAGGAGTCGTGGGGGCGACGGCGACGATGGGGGTCATCGTCGGTTCGGAAATCCCGATGTTTTTAGGCGCGATGATCATGGGGCCGCTTGGCGGCTATGTGATCAAAAAAGTGGACGGCCTCTTCCAAAGAAAAGTGAAACAAGGGTTTGAGATGCTTGTCAACAACTTCTCGGCCGGGATTGTCGGCGGTGTGTTGACGTTGCTCGCCTTTAAAGGGGTCGGTCCGGTCATCTCCCTCATCAGCAAAACATTAGCAGCGGGAGTGGAAAAAATCATTGATTGGCACCTGCTTCCGCTTGCGAACTTGTTCATCGAGCCGGGGAAAGTGCTGTTCTTGAACAACGCGATCAACCATGGGATCTTGAGCCCGCTCGGCGTCGAACAGGCAGCGCAAACCGGGAAATCGATTTTATTCCTGTTGGAAACGAACCCTGGACCAGGGCTTGGCATTTTGCTGGCGTACTGGCTGTTTGGCAAAGGAATGGCGAAACAATCGGCACCGGGAGCAGTGATTATTCATTTCTTAGGTGGGATTCATGAAATTTACTTCCCGTACATTCTCATGCGTCCGATCTTGATTTTGGCGGCGATTGCCGGTGGAGTGAGCGGAGTGTTCACGTTTACGGTATTCCATGCCGGGCTGGTGGCTGTGCCGTCGCCGGGAAGCATTTTCGCTTTGCTCGCGATGACGCCAAAAGGGAATTACTTCGGGGTGTTGGCGGGCGTGCTTGTCGCAGCGGCTGTGTCATTCCTTGTCGCTTCGATTTTCTTAAAAATGGTGAAACAAAATGAAGAGAAAGAAGATTTGGTCAAAGCAGCGGAAAAAATGGAGCAGCTCAAAGGGAAAAAGAGCCAGGCGGCCGCCGCGCTGCAACAGAAAGAAACGGCTTTGGCCGCTGCGGTTCAAGCCGTTCCTAACCGCGTGAAGAAAATTGTGTTCGCGTGCGACGCGGGAATGGGCTCGAGTGCGATGGGGGCGTCGATTTTACGCAACAAAGTGCAAAAAGCCGGCCTTGACATTGAAGTCACGAACACGGCGATTAACCAGCTGCCGGCTGACGCGGATATTGTCGTCACCCACCAAAATTTAACCGACCGGGCGAAGGCGAAGCTGCCAAACGCGTACCATGTATCGGTTGAAAACTTCTTAAACAGCCCGAAATATGATGAGTTGATCGAGCAATTGAGAAAATTGTAGATCTTGAATGGAACGCAGGGGAGTCATGATCCCCTGCGTTTTTATCATCCTAAACAGAGAAGTTCTCTACAGAGAAGTTCTCTACGTCTCCGCGTTGGCGCAGGCGGTGGGAGGATGTCACTCGTGAAGACTCCCGCACGGATTTGTCTTTGAACGTGACGATGAGCTTGGTCGTGGATCGAACGATCACTATCCTTCTCATCGGCGGTCATGCGGCTAGAACAATGGAAGCAGCTGAGGCCGTATGACCAATTAAAAACTGTCAACAATAACAATGACGAAAACGAAACATCTATTCATTGTCAAATCAAGAAAAAAGCCCTTACAATAAGAGGGAAGAAGATGATCAAACATTTTAAATATGTCAACAGTACCGCCTCAGGAATAGGAGGTGAACGGCGATGTATATATCGGCACGGGAGCGAAAGTTGCTTGAGCGTTTGTTGGACGATGAGCGGGAAATGACGGTCGGCGAGCTGGCTGAGGAGCTGAATGTCAGCGCCCGCACGGTCCACCGCGATTTACAAGGCCTTGAGTCTGTTTTGCGGCGCTACGGACTCGAGTTGATGAAAAAAGCGGGGGTCGGCATTCGTCTCGTTGGGGAAAAGAAACAGAAGCAGGCGCTGGCTGCGGAATTGCTTCATCTTTCTCACCGTGAATATACGCCGGGAGAACGGCAGTTAATGATTTTAATCTCCTTGTTGGAAGCAGACGAGCCGGTGAAACTTGTTTCATTGGCGAATGACCTAAACGTTACGGTCGCCACGGTCAGCTTGGATTTGGATAAATTGGAGCAAACGGTCGAAGCGCAGGGGCTTTCGCTTATTCGCAAGCGCGGGTACGGTGTGGAGATGGTCGGCTCGGAATCGGCGAAACGGCGCCTTATTGGTGAACTGCTATTCCGTCATGTCGATGAACACGAATTTTTGGCGTTGATGAAAGAAACGATTCAGAAGCGGCCAGATGATCCGCTTGATACGGTGGCGGAGAAACTGCTTGGGTTTGTGGATCGGAAAAAACTCGCCGTTATTGAGAAACAAATCGCGCAAGTGAAAGAAACGTTCCCGTTTACGATGGCTGACAGTTCGTACATCGCCTTCGTCGTTCATTTGGCGCTCGCCATCGAGCGCATCAGGCGAGGGGAAGCGATTCATTTCGATCCACATGATTTGCAGGCGCTTCAGGCGACGAGAGAGTATGAAATCGCAGAGGCGCTGGCCGAATCGTTGGCAAGAGCGTTTGGCATTGATATTCCAAATGAAGAAGTCGGCTATATGACGATGCACTTAATGGGAGCGAAATGGCGAAGCCGTCAAGGAATGATGATGGAGGAGCCAAGTTTGGCTGTCGGCATGAAAGCGCAGCAGCTCATTCGTTTCGTCAGCCGCGAGCTCGGTGTTGATCTGTCTGCTGACCGCACGTTATACGAAGATCTCGTCGTTCACTTGAAACCGGCTTTGTACCGTTTAGAGCATGGGATGGGGGTCGCCAACCCGCTGCTTGAGCAAATTAAGCAAGACTATATGGAACTGTTTGCGATTGTCGCCGATGGAACGAAGCAGCTGTTTGGCGACACTCTGATGCCGGAGGAAGAAGTCGGCTATTTAGCGCTCCATTTTGCAACTGCGCTCATGCGGGGGAAAAAAGGCTGGCGAGCGCTCGTTATTTGTTCGAGCGGGCTCGGAACGGCGAAGATTTTAGCGACAAGGCTGAAAAGAGCGATACCCGATATCGTTGTCATGGAACAGGCGTCCGTGTTTGAATTGAAAACGAAAGACTTAAACGCATATGACCTCATCATTTCCACCGTGCCGCTTCCAGAAGAGTACGGGCCTCATTTCGTCGTCAGCCCGATGCTCACTGAAGAGGAAGCGCAGGCGATCCGCCAGCAGTTGGAACGAAAAACAGCTGCAGAAAAGTGGAGGGAAAGTGAATCCATTGCACATCGAAATCCGTCGATGCTCGTCACGATGAAAGCTGTTCGACGCATCAGTGAGGCGATCATCCATCTTTTGGACGGTTTTCTCCTTGAGGTGGTCACTAGTTGTTCGATCCATGAATTATTGACGGACGCGTGCCGCCGCCTCGAACGAAGTGGCGTCATTGTCGATGCCGATGTCGTCATCGAGGAGCTGCGGAGGCGGGAGTCGCTTGGCGGGCTCGGCGTCCCTGGCACGTCGCTCGCGCTTTATCACGCTCGAAGTTTCGCGATCCTTCGCCCTTCGCTGACGATGTATCGGCTTGATGAGCCGAAGACGGTGACAGGCATGGACGGGAAACCGATGGAAATCAACACCGTTGTGCTGCTTCTTGGCCCTGCCGATGCGGATGAAGAGATGCTTTCTGTATTGAGTCATGTGAGCACACTGCTCGTCAAGGACGAACAAAGCGCGGCCACGTTGGCTCACGGCAGCGAAAACGAGGTGTATGCGCTCGTTAGCGGCCATTTAGAACAATTTTTCGATCATTATTGGACAACAACGAAGGAGTGAAACGTATGTTGACCCATTCGATTTTAAACAAAGAAAACATTGTGCTAAATGCTCAACTAAAAACAAAAGAAGAAGCCATTCGCCTTGCTGGAGAAGTACTCGTCAAGCAGGGGTATGTCGACCCGGCCTATGTGGACGCGATGTTGGAGAGGGAAGAACTGACATCCACATATATCGGCAACAACGTCGCCATCCCGCATGGAACGGAAGAAGCGAAATCGCTCGTTAAGCATTCTGGCATTTCGATCGTGCAAGTGCCAGGAGGCGTTGATTTTGGCGGGGGCAATCGGGCCATGATTGTCATCGGCATTGCTGGCAAAGACGGGGAACATTTGGACATTCTTTCGAAACTCGCGCTCGTCTGTGCGGAAGCGGACAATGTCGCGGCTATGGCGAACGCCAAAACAGCGGAGGAAATTCTTACGCTGCTTCATGAGGTGAACGGCTGATGCGGGCCGTTCACTTCGGCGCTGGCAACATCGGCCGCGGCTTTATCGGCAGTCTGCTTGCAGCGTCGGGATATGAGGTCGTGTTTGTCGATATCAACGAACAAATCGTCCGTTTGCTGAAGGAGCGGGGGGGGTATCGCGTCATCGTTGCCGGCGAGCGGCAGGAAGAACAGTGGGTGCGCGGCGTTTCCGCTCTCAACAGCCAAACGGAACGGGAGAAGGTCATCGAGGCGATCGCGGCCGCTGATCTCGTGACGACCGCCGTCGGCCCGCATATTTTGCCGGCCATTGCTCCCGTCATCGCCGCCGGGCTCGAGCGGCGCTTCGTCGTTCATCGGCAGCCGCTTCACGTCATTGCCTGTGAAAACATGATCGGCGGCACGGAAACGCTGAAAATGCACGTCCTTGCCCATCTTTCCGCGGCAGGGCAGCAGCTGGTCGGCGAATGCGTTGGATTTCTCAATTGCGCCGTTGACCGCATCGTGCCGAACCAAACGAACGATGATCCGCTGGCGGTGACGGTCGAGCCGTTTTTCGAATGGGCGATTGAAACGCGCAACGTCATCGGCGCGGTTCCACCCATTCAAGGGGCCCACTTCGTCGCCGACTTAGGCCTGTATATTGAACGAAAGCTGTTCACCGTCAACACCGGCCATGCCCTTGCCGCCTACTTAGGCTACCTAAAGGGATGCGAAACCGTGCAAGAGGCGATGAAAGACAGCGCCATTCGGGCGGGCGTCGAACAGGCGCTCAGCGAATCCGGAGCGGTGTTGGTGAAAAAGCACGGTTGGGAGGCAGATGCGCACCGCACGTATATCGAGACGACGATCGGACGATTCATGAATCCGGCGCTGTCCGACGACATCATCCGCGTCGCCCGCTCGCCGATCCGCAAACTTGGACCGAACGACCGCCTCGTCGCGCCAGCCGTGCAATATTGCGCCTTATTCGGCAACGCCCCGCAAGGCTTGGCTAAAGGAATCGCCGCCCTCCTGCGGTTCGATGATGCCCGCGATGCGGAAGCCGCTGCCCTTCAACAAACAATCGCCCAGCACGGGATCGAAGGCGCGCTTCGGCAATATGCAGGCCTTGAGAGTGGGCACCCGCTTGTGGCGGCGGTGAAGGACGAGTACGGAAGAATGGAGAAAAACAAAAACTGACCGTCTTGCAAATGTCGTCGACCTCCAATCGTGCAAAAATCCCGGGGGATCGACGACAATGTTTTTTTGCGTCAAAATCCTACAAACAACACGGCTAAACGGTATTGACAGAATTTTTGAAACGTGATATTCTGAAAACAGCTCAGAGAGAAAAAGCTTGATTTGATGCGTATGGTTTGGGTTTTTATCGTACCTATGAGGGATTGAAACCCGGCGTTCTTCGAGCCGTTAGCGAACTGTTCAAAACGTTTTTATCGTACCTATGAGGGATTGAAACGATAATAAAACGTTACTTTATTGTTTGAGCCTCTATGTTTTTATCGTACCTATGAGGGATTGAAACAGCGTCGGAAGTCGTGGAGTCATAAGAAATATGTGTTTTTATCGTACCTATGAGGGATTGAAACTTCAACGCCGTTGTAAGCTGTCTGTCAATGTATGCGTTTTTATCGTACATGCGTGGGACTAAAGCACTATACAGTACGGCACAACTTTTTCTGTTCCCCATGCAGGATTTTCACCCCCTGTTTGCGAATGGATAGAATCGAACACGTTCAAAGAGGGGTGATCGAATGGCCATTGACCATGACCGATTGTTCAAAGAGCTGATTCAAACGTTCTTCGAAGAGTTTCTCCTTCTCTTTTTCCCCGACATCCACGAGCATATCGATTTCCGCCATTTGTCCTTTTTGTCCGAAGAACTGTTTACCGATGTCACGGCAGGCGAAAAATACCGCGTCGATCTATTGGTCGAGACGAAGCTGAAAGGGGAAGACGGGCTGATCATTGTTCATGTGGAGAATCAAAGCTACGTGCAACCATCGTTTCCAGAGCGCATGTTTATCTATTTCAGCCGTTTGTTTGAAAAATACCGCACCCGCATCGTTCCGATCGCTGTCTTCAGCTATGATGCCCTTCGCGAGGAACCGTCCGTGTTCTCAATCGAGTTTCCCTTTGGCGACGTACTGCAGTTTCGCTTTTTCCCCGTGGAGCTGCGCAAGAAACATTGGAGAGACTATATCCGGCATGACAATCCGATTGCGGCTGCCCTTCTTAGCAAAATGGGGTATACTGAAAGTAAGAAAATCGAGTTAAAAAAAGAGTTTTTGCGCATGTTGGTGCGATTGGAGCTGGATGAGGCGAGGCAGCGGCTCTTGTTGGGCTTTTTTGAAACATATGTGAAGCTGTCGGAGGAGGAAGAGCAACAACTACAAAGAGAGGTGAGGGCGATGGAAACGAAAGAAAAAGAGAAAATGTTGGAGCTGATCATTTCCTATGAGCAAAAGGGAAGGAAACAGGGGTTGGAAGAAGGGATCAAACAAGGTATGAAACAAGGAATGGAACAAGGAATGAAACAGGGGATGAAACAAGGAATGAAACAGCTGATCCGCAACATGGCGTGCAAAGGAATGTCGGTGGAAGACATTGCCCGGTTGGTGGATCTTCCAGAGCAAGATGTTCGGGAATTGCTTGAAGAGTAGGGGAATCCAATACAAAAGGCGGCCATCTAACGAGGACAGTTGGCGGTGGCAAAAGAGGTAGAGGAAATCACTGATTCGTAAGTGATCGATTGTAGAAAACGGATGATCGTCCGGTCACATGAAAGAGGAGGAACAAAAATCAGAAAGTATGTACCGTGCCAACGTTTTATGCACCGTCGGCCTTGAAAGGCAGGCGGCCTTTTTTTGTTATGGGGCTCCGGCGTTCCGCTAGGCGTCTTGGCCATATGAGATCATGTCGGCTATATGTCCATGAACAAAATGCACAAAATTCATTTTATTTTCAAAAACTTCACGCCCATTCTGCGTCATGGTAAGGTTGTTGTTGAAAACGTTATCAAAAAACAAGGGGGCAAGGGAGAAATGAAGAAAACGAAATGGTGGGGATTGCTCGCCGCAGGGATGATGACACTGGCATTGGCAGCCTGTGGAGGCAATGAATCGGCGGGGTCGAAACCGTCCGGTTCCAACTCCGGTTCGTCTGCTTCCAACTATCCGACGAAGCCGATTACGATTGTCGCTCCGTCCGGGGCGGGCGGCGGTTGGGATTTAACCGCCCGAGCGATTACAAAAGTGTTGAATGAGACGGGGCTCGTCAAGCAGACGATGACGGTTGAAAACAAACCGGGCGGCGGCGGAGCGGTCTTTATGGCTGAATACGCCACTCAAGATGTGAAAAACGATTACAAATTGTTTGTCAACTCGCCGCCAATTATCATCAACAACTTGAAAAAAGAAGGGAACAGTCCGTTTGGCTACAAAGACACGACACCGCTCGCCCAGTTGACAAAAGACTTTGGCGCGATTGTGGTTAAAGCCGATTCAAAGTTTCAAACGTTGACCGACTTGCTGAACGCCATTAAACAAAATCCGAAATCCGTCACCATTGCCGGAGGATCGGCGCCGGGCTCGATGGACCATTTAGTCGCCATCCTTCCCATCTATAAGGCACGCATTGATCCGAAGTCGGTTAAATATGTCTCCTATGACGGCGGCGGGGAAGCGATGGCTGCGCTGCTTGGCGGCAATGCCGATGTGATCGCGACCGATGCGTCTTCAGTTGGCGAGTATTTGAAAGCCGGCAAAGTGCGGGTGCTGGCGGTTTCCGCTCCGGAACGCCTCGGCGGAGTGCTGAAAGACGTGCCGACGATGAAAGAGCTTGGCGTTGATGCCGAGTTTACGATTTGGCGCGGCGTGTTCGGGCCGAAGGAAATGTCTTCGGAAGCAAAAGCGTTTTGGGAAGAGACATTGAAAAAACTGTCTGAGCATGAAAAATGGAAAGAAGAGCTGCAAAAACAAGGCTGGGAAGCAGAGTACCGCAATTCGGAAGAGTTTACGAAATTTTTGCAAGAACAAGAGCAGCAAGTCGGTGACCTGCTGAAGTCGCTTGGCATGCATAAATAAAACGAGGAGGGGAAGAACATTCTTCCCCTCTTTGGTAAAAAAAAGCAGGGGGGAAAGTGATGAATAAAACGGCTGACCGGATCGCGGCGGTGGCATTTTTGGCGGTTGGCGTCTTGTTTATGGCGGAAAGCTTGCGTATATCCAAAAGCGCCTACGGCAGCGCCGTCGGGCCGAACGTATTTCCGTTTTTGCTTGGATTCGTTCTTGCATTATTAAGCATCAAGCTGTTGTTGGAAACGCGGCGCTATATAGAGGCAGCAGATAAGAAACCGCCGCGGCAATATAAAAAGTTTCTCATCATTTTGGTTGCCGCCCTTTTATATGCGGCTTTGCTAGAAACGATCGGTTACGTGATTATGACCTTTCTTTTTCTCGTGGTCGGGTTTCAAACGATGGCGAAAGGAACGTTATGGAAGTCAATCGTTATTGCATCTGGCTTTTCGCTAGGCGTCTACGGCCTTTATGTCAAGCTGTTGCAAGGAACGTTGCCAAGCTGGCCGGTCTGGTTCCAATGAAAGGAGGGGCACCATGAGCACACTATCGTTTTTGCTTGATGGGTTTCAGACAGCGCTTCAGCCGCATAACTTGTTGTTTGCCTTTATCGGGGTGTTGATCGGTACAGCGGTCGGCGTCTTGCCGGGGATTGGTCCAATGAGCGGGGTGGCCCTGCTCATTCCCGTGACGGCGTCGATGACATCTGGTTTGAGTCCCGAGGAAGCGGCCGCCAGTTCGATCATCTTACTGGCAGGCGTGTATTACGGCGCGATGTACGGCGGGTCAACGACATCGATTTTGTTAAACACCCCCGGGGAATCATCGTCGGTTGTCACAACGCTTGATGGCTATCAGATGGCTCGCCAAGGAAGGGCGGGGGCGGCGCTTTCCATTGCCGCGATCGGCTCTTTTGTCGCTGGGATCGTTGCGCTAATTGGACTTGTATTATTAGCTGATCCTTTATCGAATGTTGCGCTGAAGTTCGGCCCGGCGGAGTATTTTTCGCTGATGCTGCTGGGGCTGGCAGCGGTGAGCGGGCTCGCTGGCAAATCAATGACGAAAGCGTGGATCATGACCGTTTTCGGTTTGTTGCTGTCTACCATTGGGATCGATAACGTTTCCGGCGTGGCGCGCTTTACGTACGACATTTCCTATTTATACGGAGGTCTGGAGTTTTTAACCGTGGCGGTCGGGCTATTTGCGTTAGGAGAGGTGTTCAAATCCATTCTCCATAATGAGACGAACGAGGGAGAAATTGCCAAAATCGGCCGTGTGCTGCCGACGAAATCGGATTTGAAAGAAAGCGCCGGACCGATCGCTCGTGGCTCGCTTCTTGGCTTTTTCATCGGCGTGCTGCCGGGAGCTGGAGCGACGTTGGCTTCGTTTTTTTCCTATATTCTTGAAAAGAAAGTGAGCAAACATCCAGAAAAGTTCGGGCAAGGGACGATCGCCGGCGTGGCAGCACCGGAGTCGGCGAACAACGGCGCGTCCGGGGGTGCTATGATTCCACTTTTAACATTGGGAATTCCGGGGTCTGGGACGACGGCCATTTTGATGGGAGCGCTCATTATGTACAACGTCCAGCCAGGTCCGCTGTTGTTTGATGAACATCCGGCTGTTGCCTGGGGATTGATTGCGAGCATGTTTATCGGCAATGTGATGTTGTTGATTCTGAACATGCCGCTTGTCAAAGTGTTCGCGAAAATTATCCAGACGCCGACGAAATATTTGCTGCCGCTCATTATTGCCATTTCCGTGTTTGGCGTGTATGCGGTGCAAGTGACGACGTTTGATGTGTTTCTGTTGTTGGCGTTTGGCTTGCTCGGCTATTGGCTCGCGGAACACGATTACCCGCTCGCGCCTCTTGTATTGGGGCTTGTGCTGGGGCCAATGATTGAAAACAACATGCGCCGGGCGTTGACGGCATCCAACGGGGACTATCTCGTGTTCGTTGAAAAGCCGATTTCGCTCGTCTTGTTGGTCATCGCCTTATTGTGGATTGCCGTGCCGTTTTTCATGAAATTACGAGGAAAAACCGTCATTGTCAATGAAGATATGTAATAATAGAAAGAAAGGCTTTCTTCCTTTAGTGGAGGATGGTCTTTCTTTTCATTTTTCCGTTTGGAGGACAGCACGATGAAACTGCAAACACGGTTGATGATGATCATTTGTTCGCTGCTTTTGTTTGTCATCGTGTTTCTTACGTTTTTATTCCAACATATGTTTGATGAAACGCTCAAACAACAAATCGGCATGCGGGCGCTGAACGTGGCGGAAACCGTCGCGTCCACCCCGCTTGTGCGCGAGTCGTTCCGCGATCCCGATCCGTCCGTGCGCTTGCAGCCGTTTGCCGAATATATTCGCCGAAAGACAGGGGCGGAATACGTCGTCATCGGCAACCGCCAAGGAATCCGCTATGCTCACCCGCTGCCGGACCGGATCGGCAAACCGATGGTCGGGGGCGACAACGAGGAGGTGCTCAAAGGCAAGGCCATTATTTCGGAGGCGGTCGGTTCACTCGGTCCGGCAATCCGCGGAAAAGCGCCGGTTTTGGATGAAAACGGACAGGTGATCGGCATTGTTTCGGTCGGTTTTTTGCTGGAAGATATTCAGCGCACGGTGTGGTCGTATAGTATAAAGATTTTTCTTTTCTCCGTTCTTGCTCTCTTTCTTGGAGCGGTGGGCGCCATGGCGATCGCCAGGGCGGTGAAAAAATCGATTCATGGCCTTGAACCGGAAGAAATCGGTTTGCTCTACCAAGAAAAGCAGGCGATTTTAGAGGCAATTCGCGAAGGAATGGTGGCCATCAATCAAGAGGGAACGATTACAATGGTCAACCAAACGGTGCTGAAGCTGCTTGGGTATGAGAACGAACGCGATGTGTTGGGAATGCCGATCTTGCAGCTTATTCCCCACTCGAGGCTGCCTGAAGTCATTCGGACGGGGCAGGCAGAATTTGACGATGAAATGGTGTTAGGGGAAGAAACCGTCATTGCCAACCGCATTCCGATCAAAGACAAGCAAGGGCTTGTGATCGGAGCGGTATCGACGTTTCGAAACAAATCGGAATTGTATCGCTTGACCAAAGAGTTATCGCAGCTTCGCAGTTATGCCGATGCCTTGCGCGCGCAAACGCACGAATTTTCCAACAAGCTGTATTTGATCTCTGGCCTGATTCAACTGGAATCGTATGAGGAAGCGCTTGAACTGATCGCAAAAGAGACCGACTTGCAACAAAACATCGTCCGGTTTGTCATGAAAGAAATTCCGGATCCGATCATCGGCGGTCTGCTGATCGGCAAGTTCAATCGCGCCAACGAGCTGAAAATTGTGTTTGAGATCGATCGGGAAAGCAGTTTCCGTGATGTGCCGCCATGGATGGACCGGGACCATCTAGTAACCATTATTGGAAATGTAGTAGATAACGCCATGGAAGCCGTTCTCCATAACGGAAAGGAAGAGAAACGGGTGGCCGTTTTTTTGACTGACCTTGGCGATGATTTAATTATTGAGGTTGAGGATAACGGATTAGGCATTGACCCAGCTGTAGCGGAACGGATCTACGAGCGCGGCTTTTCAACGAAGGCTGCCGGAGGGCGGGGGTATGGGCTTGATCTAGTGAACCGGGCGTTGACAATGCTCGGGGGGCAAATGACGTATCGATCTGAGCAAGGAGCAGGCACGGTATTTACCATCATGATCCCAAAGCGGCCAGCCCATGTCGGGCGGCAGGACCGCCAAGGCTAGAAGGAGGGAACCGATGTTGCCGATTCGTGTACTGATTATTGAAGACGACCGCCGCATTGCGGAAATCAATCGGCGCTTTGTCGAGAAAGTGAACGGTTATGAAGTGGTCGGCATCGCCACGAACGCTGAAGAGGCAAGGGAATTGACGGAGGTGTTGCGGCCAGACATGTTGTTGCTTGACGTCTATTTTCCCGATATGAACGGCCTTTCGTTTTTGAAATGGGTGCGAGAGCGTTTTTCCGATATCGATATTATTATGATCACCGCAGCACGAGAAGTGGAGGCGCTGAAGCAAGCGCTGCATGGCGGAGTGTTTGATTACATTATCAAGCCGATTATGTTTGACCGATTCGCCGACACATTGCATCGATATAAAGAGTACTATGACAAAATGCAGCGGTGGGTGAAAGAGAAAGAGTGGATTGGCCAAGAAGAGGTTGATGCCTTAATGGGAAGAGAAGTGTCCGTTAAGGAACAGCCTATGTTGCCTAAAGGCATTCAGCCGTTGACCTTAGAAAAAGTGTTGGGGGTTGTGAGACAGTGCGCAGAAGGCATCACCGCTGAAGAAGTGGGGCGGCAAATCGGAACCAGCCGGACGACGGCCCGCCGTTACTTGGAGTATCTCGTCTCCGTCGGCCAGGTGACGGCCGATATTGCCTATGGATCCGTTGGGCGGCCGGAACGAGTTTACAAGAAGAAAATGTAGGTATAGAAGGCCGGTGATTTCGTGAAAAATCACAGAAAATGGACTTTTTTCAAATAGAGAAGTCTTGCAAAATCAACGCTTCTCTTTCGGCCGAAAACAATGGATTCAGCGAAATCAGTTGTTTTTCACCAGCCTTATAGATTTTCAAAAATGAAACATCCATTATATGGAGAAAGAAAGAGAGGAGAGCGTCTTGGCTGTTTTTAGCGGCATTTTATTGCAAGTGATGGTTCCGATGCTCTTTATCGTCGGCTTAGGAGCATGGCTTCACCGCCGATTTCATTTTGATATGAACACGTTATCGAAGTTAAACATGTACGTCTTGCTACCGGCAGTCGCGTTTCTCAATGTGTATGAGAGCGAGTTGAACGGGGAAGTGTTGGTGGCCATCCTCGGATTTCTTCTATTGCAAAATGGCGGGTTGATTGTCTTGAGTATGATCGCGGCAAAACGCTTCAAGCTGGAACGAAGTTTGTCGGCAGTGTTTCAAAATACGATTGTACTCAACAACTCTGGCAACTTTGGCATTCCAGTGAGCCAATTGGTGTTTCACCAGCAACCGCTCGGAGCAGCCATTCAAATTGTTGTGACCATATTTCAAAATTTTCTCACGAATACATATGGCGTTTATCAGTTTGTTTCAGGAAACGGGAAACAAGGAAAGTGGGTCGCTGAACTATGGAAAAATCCCGTTCTTCATGCGTTGTGGCTAGGTGTTGGTTGCCGTTGGCTGCATGTCTCCATTCCCTCGTTTTTGTGGACGCCGCTTCAACGCATTGCTGATGCGTTCTTAGCCATTGCACTTTTTACCCTAGGCGCACAAATCGCTCTTGCCCGCTTCCGATCAATGCCGCCGCTTGTATATGCGAGTGTGCTGGGTCGCCTGCTCTTTTCCCCGCTGTTGGCCGTTTCCGTGATCTTTCTGTTGGGAATTGAAGGTATCACTGCGCAAGCGCTGCTGATCGCCAGTTCCTATCCGTGTTCGCGCAATACAGCGCTGTATGCGCTCGAATACGACTGCCACCCCGATTACGCCGCTCAAGCGGTGTTGCTCTCGACACTGTTGAGTGTAGTTACCGTGACCGGAGTTGTATATGCGGCGCGGTTGTTATTTCCAGCCAGCGGCTAAGCGGAATGAGAGGGAACAAATACAGGAGTCTTGTCAGGTTGTTATTGAACAAAGCATGTGGCTTAAGTAGCGTGTTTCCCCAATAGGAGAAGGCTCAAAGGACGCTAGTAGGCAGTGATGTCAGCTGGCGGTTGTTTTCATATTTTTTGGAACTGGAATCATCAAGAAAGGTGCCCCGCTCTTTCTAATGGGACACCTTTTTAGAGGGCAGGTGATTTCGTGCAAAACACTGCTGATCTCACCTGTTTTTCAAATTAGAGAAACCTTCTTGCGGAACCAGCTTTCTTTTTTGGCGAAGTGCCGCTGATGGGCGCGTCACAGCCGCTTTTCACCGGTCTTTTAGGCAAGTTACTTGGATGATCGCGACTTCTCGAATAAATGAACTGCTTGTTTTGCTACCCAGAACCGCTCTCCGCTGTAAACGGTCAGCCCTTCGAGTTCGTACGTTTGATTGTCGAGACGCATGATGTTTTTGTTCACTGGCAGCTGTGCGATGGTTTTTCCTTTTTTCACAACAAGAACGGGATTGGCAGCGTCGGTTCGGTCGATGGAGACAGTGGCGCCGATGGCTTCGAATTCTTTTTGGGCGTCCACAAATAGTCGCTTGTTGAGCATGCGCAAGTCAAAGCCCATCGTTTTGGCCATGATATGAGCCAAATCCGTATTCTCGAACGTACCAATCGGGCGGTTTGGACCATAGGTGTACAGCAACACGTCTTCTCCTGTATGACCCCCGGTCGTGAAACCGAGGTTTGCCCGTGCCGCCAAGAGTTCCACCAATGTTTTGCGAAGATCTGCTGATTCGCTTAATTTCTGTTTCTCTTCTGTGGTTAACGGGTTCAGGCCGTATAATTGAGCGACTTCCTCAAGGTTCGATTTGTCAGGTTTTAACTGGCTTAGCGCTCCTTCCAACGTCATTTTCGCTTTTTTCAGCGGTTCAATATAAGCAGAAACTGGAGTTTCCGGATATGTTTGATCAGTATTTCGGTTTCCGATCGTGATGCCGCTGTTGCCATGGTCGCTGACGGCGATGACAAGCGTATCGCTGCGTTTTTTGGCAAAGGAAAGCGCCTCTTTGACTGCTTCGTCAAACGCGAGCACTTCGCTGATCATGCCGATCGGGTCATTCGCATGGGCGGCCCAATCGACCTGGCTGCCTTCGACAAATAAGAAGAATCCGTCTTTATCTTTGGATAGTGTTTCAATCGCTTTTCTCGTCATTTCCGCTAATGTTGGCTCATTCGGTTTTGTGTAAGGGCGGTTCATATCCTGTGCCATGGCATCATTGGCGAAGATGCCCCAAATTTTATCAGATTTCGAGCGAAGCAGCTCATCCCTTGTTTCAACGATGTCATATCCTTTTTCTTCAATCGTCTCTAGCAAGTTTTCATTGTCCTTCCGGTTGTTTTTTCCCTTGCCTGGAATGAGCGCCTCTTTACCGCCGCCTAAAACGATTTCGATGTCTTGATATACTTGTTGCTCAGCAATATCTGGAAACCAATTGCGATGCTCGACATGAGCGGAAAAACCGGCTGGTGTAGCGTGCTGGATCGCCGATGTGGCGATGATACCGGTTGATTTTCCCTGCAGCTCGGCTCCTTCCAATACGTTGACAACTGGTTTTTTTGCTTTTTCCTTTGGAACTGGAGTAACTCCGGGAGAATTGACGGTACTTGGCAGGATGCCAATATACTTGTCATTGGACTTAAAGCCTGTCGCCATAGCGGTGGCTGCCGGGGCAGAGTCGGTGATCGCCGATTCGGCGGAGTACGTCCGCACGGCGCCGCTCGCCATCTCGTCTAAAGCGAGTGGGGCCCCTTTATACCAGCGGGCTAACGTCGTTGCTCCGCTGCTTGTCCCATCCATTACCATCATGATAACGTTTTTAACCCGTTCCTGTTTCTCTCCTTTTCGCTCCTCACTGCGCGCCGCAAGCGCGAATGAACTTGCTGTCAGTGAACCGACGAGAGCTAAACTCGCAATCTTTTGGTACATCGACTTCAATGTCTCTTCCTCCCCCGTATGTATAGTTGATTTCACTATGATTATAGAAAACATTCATTAATAGTGCTTATGAGTTGTGTAAATCAGTGGTTAATGTTTTGTTACAGAAGGATCAAAGAGTAAAAAAACTATGCATCAGTAAAAAAAGGTTGTAAACCGCTTTCACTTGTTTTATAATAAAACTAAACCGGTTTATGAAAGCGTTTGGAACTAAATCGATTTAGTCTAAGAGAGGGATCCCCGTTGAAAAAAGTCACAATGGCTGATGTCGCGAAACTGGCCAATGTTTCCAAAAGCACGGTCTCGCAATATTTGAATAAACGTTATGAATATATGAGTGAAGAAACAAGAAAGCGCATTGCCCAAGCGATCGAAGAACTCGGCTACCAACCGAACGTGATCGCCCGCAGTTTGAAGCAAAAGACAACAGCAACGATCGGCGTCATAGTGTTCAACATGCTTCATATGTTGACAACGCAAGTGCTGCACGCCATCGAGGAAGAGTGCCAAAAGCGCGGGTTTCAAGTGATCGTCTGCAATTCCGGCGATGACCCGGAAAAGGAGAAAACTTATGTCGATATGCTGCTTGCGAAGCAAGTGGACGGGTTGATCGTCTTTCCGACGGGAAAAAATGAAGACGTTTACCATCACCTTGTCGCTGAGCGCTTTCCGCTCGTGTTTGTCGACCGGATGGTGCCGGGGGTTGAGGCGGATGGTGTGCTGTTGGACAATCTTAGTGCGGCAGAGATAGCGGTCGATTATTTGGCTTCCCATGGCTATGACCGCATCGCCATTGTCACTCCGCCGCTTGTCCCTTACAATGTGCCGCGGATGGAGCGGTTTGAGGGGTTTCGGATTGCAATGGAAAAAAGAGGATGGCGAATCGACGATATGAATGTGATCGCCGTTGAATCCGCAGCGTTGCCTGGCGAATTGCAAAAGCGGTTCGCTGCTCCTGAACGGCCGAACGCGTTGTTTGCGATCAACGACTTGACGTTGATGGGCATTTTACGGTTTGTGAAAGAAACTGGCATTCGTGTGCCGGACGAGTTAGGGTTGATCAACATTGATGATGTGCCATTTGCCGATATTTACACGCCGACGCTGACGACGATCGCCCAACCAACGTTTGCGATGGGGAAAAAAGCGGCCGAGCGCGTGTTCGAGCAAATAGATCGAGAGCGAGCAAGCAAACCGCGTATGTTTCGCTTCCCTCCGGCGTTGATGGAACGGACATCGATCAGGAGGGAGAGCAACTAAGAAGGGAGGAAAAACGATGGCGATTTATGAGGATGTTGTTATTGGCATTGATATCGGAACGACAAGCACGAAAGCGGTCGTTTTCGGCGAACAGGGGCGAGTGTTGGCTTCCCATGCCGTCGACTATCCAATCATTCAGCCGCATCCAGGCTTTGCTGAACAAGACCCAGAAGAACTGTTTGCGGCAGTCATTCAAGCGGTTGGGGCGGTGACGATCCGCCATGGCATCCGCCCGGAGCAGGTGAAAGCAATTGGATTGAGTGCGGCGATGCACTCGATCATGGCACTGGACGAATCGGGGCGTCCGCTCACCCGTCTCATCATCTGGGCTGACAACCGAAGTGTCGCCCAAGCAGAGCGGCTGCTGAAAGAGAACAACGGTCTTGACATTTATCGGCGGACGGGGACGCCGATCCATCCGATGTCACCGCTGCCCAAATTGCTTTGGCTGAAAGAGGAAGAGCCGGATGTATTCCGTCAGGCGCGCCGCTTCGTATCGGTGAAAGATTATGTGCTGCACCGTCTGTACGGCGACTATGTCACTGATCATTCGATGGCATCGGCGACAGGCTTGTTTCGGTTGGACACGCTCGATTGGGACGAGGAGGCGCTCGCGCTTGTCGGCATTCGCCGCGACCAACTTCCACGGCTCGTTCCAGCCACTCATATCATGACCGGAATGAAGAAAGAATGGGCGGATAAAATGGGGGTATCCCCTAGTGCGCCGGTCGTCATCGGTGCGAGTGACGGCGTGCTCGCCAACATCGGCGTCGGCGCGGTGCTCCCGGGCGAGGCGGCCATTACGATCGGAACGAGCGGGGCGGTGCGTACGGTCACGGAAACACCAACAACCGATGAAAAAGGGCGGACATTTTGTTATGCGTTGACGCCCGGCTATTGGGTCGTTGGTGGACCGACGAACAACGGCGGCATTTTGCTTCGCTGGCTGCGCGATGAGTTTGGCGCCCAAGAGCGAGAAGTGGCGAAAAAGCTTGGCGTCGATCCGTACGACTTGTTGACGAAATATGCAGAACGCGTCGCACCTGGTGCGGAAGGATTGGTGTTTTTGCCATTTTTGTCGGGCGAGCGAGCGCCGCATTGGAACGCGAATGCGCGCGGAACATTTTTCGGCCTTGGCCTTCACCATAAGCGCGAGCATTTCGTCCGCGCCGTGATGGAAGGTGTCTGCTTCAGCATCGTTTCGGTGGCGCTCGCCATCCGTGATGTGACGGGGCCAATGACGGAAATCCGCGTTTCCGGCGGCTTTGCGAAATCGCCGTTTTGGCGGCAAATGCTTTCCGATATGCTCGGCAAGCCGATCATTGTACCGCAGACGCACGAGGCATCGGCATTAGGAGCGGCGGCGGTGGCGCTTTATGCGTTAGGAGAACTGCCATCTTTGGAAATGGTGAAAACATGGATGGACACGACGGCCCGCCATGAACCGAGGGAAGAACATACGCTTGTTTATGCGGAGTTGTTTGATTTGTACGTCCGCTTGTACGAGCGGTTAAAAGAGGAGTTTGACATCATCGCTGTGTTTCAGCGGCGGAGTGAAGAATAACCTTTAACTAAATCGGTTTATTAGCAGGGGAGAATGAGTTTGCCAGCAACGCTTTCTCTTTTCTCTACTTGCGGTTGAAGCGACTTTGGATAGACAGGAGGAAGAAAAATGTCTGATTCAGCATTGATTCTGATCGTCATTGCCGGGATTAGTTTACTATTGTTTTTGATTATTCGCTCAAAGCTTCACGCGTTTGTTGCCTTGTTGCTCGTGAGTTTGCTTGTCGGTGCAGCTGCTGGTATGCCCTTGAATAAAGTGATCGAATCGATTCAAAATGGAATGGGCGGCACACTTGGCTTCGTAGCGGTAGTCGTCGGATTAGGAGCCATGTTTGGACAAATGCTCGAAGTATCTGGCGGAGCCGAACGGCTGGCTCAGACGCTGATCAATAAGTTTGGAGAGGATAAGGCACAATGGGCGCTTGGTCTGACGGGATTTATCGTCGCGATTCCCGTCTTCTTTGATGTTGGTTTCATTATCCTTGTCCCAATTGTATATGGTTTGGCGCGAAAAACAGGGCGTTCGCTTCTGTATTACGGCATCCCGCTGTTAGCCGGGTTAGCTGTTACGCACAGTTTTGTACCCCCGACCCCGGGGCCGATTGCCGTTGCTGATTTAATTGGTGCGGATCTCGGATGGGTCATTTTATTTGGATTCATCGCTGGTCTTCCCGCGATGATTGTAGCTGGCCCGCTGTTTGGAAAGTATATTGCGAAAAAAATTCACGCCACCATTCCAGAGTATATGAATATGAAAGAAAAGCAATGGGAGAAAGACCTTCCAGGGTTTGGAATGATTGCTGGCATCATCTTTATTCCACTCGTGTTGATTTTGTTGAATACGGTTTCAGGAGCTATTTTGCCAGAGGGGAACGGGGTAAGGACGTTCTTAACCTTTTTAGGGCATCCGTTTGTTGCACTGACGATTTCGACATTGTTAGCCTTTTACTTGCTTGGACAAAAAAGAGGGTTCACCAAGCAGGAAGTGCAAGATATTGCAACGAAATCATTGGAACCAGCTGGCATCATTATTCTTGTCACTGGAGCAGGAGGCGTGTTTAAACAAATTTTGGTTGACTCTGGGGTTGGGAAAGTATTAGCTGACATGATGGCGTCTTCCTCCTTGCCGCCGATTGTATTGGCGTTTCTCATTGCTGCGCTCGTCCGTGTTTCCCAAGGTTCAGCAACTGTGGCCATGGTGACGGCTGCAGGATTGATTGCGCCGTTAATTGAAACACTTGGATTAAGCGGTCCAATTTTAGGAATGATCGTTATTGCCATCGCCGCTGGGGCAACGATTCTTTCTCATGTCAATGACTCTGGGTTTTGGCTCGTCAACCGTTATTTCGGTCTTGATGTGAAGGATACGCTGAAATCATGGACGGTCATGGAGACGTTGATCGCTCTCGTCGGGTTTGCCGTTGTATTGGTTTTGAGTTTGTTTGTGGCATAACAAATGGAGTAAATGAAGATGATTTGAAGGGTGTCTCAAAAGCAACGAGACACCCTTTCTCACTACGATATATACGCGAGGAATGATGCTTTCATTGCAAGTGAGTTAAATTAAGCAACTTTGCGATTCTATATCCCGCGTCCCATTGGGGATCCGTGATTTTTGAGTCAACTTTTTTGTCACGACCTATCCAGAGAAATGATGCTTTCATTGCAAGTGAGTTAAATAAAGAATAGGTTTCCATGCCATAAAAGTCATTGCCGAAAGAAGATGATCGCTTTTCGTCAAGCTGCTTTTTACTGATCATCAATCCGTTTCACCAGCAACAGCTCATCCCGAATCGGAATGCCATCAGCGCTCATCAGCGGAATGCTTGGCTTGATTTGCCGCGCCTTGTCGACAGCGTTCGGAAAGACATCCACGATTTGATAGCCGCGCTTCTGATAGAAACGAAGCGCATGCAAGTTGTCATTCGTCGTGATCAGTCGAACAGCCGTGCACCTTTGTTGTCTCGCCCATGTCTCCGCCTCATGCAAAAGGGCGCTGCCGACGCCGCGGTTTTCCATTATGCTGTCTAGCGAGATGATCTCGCATTCGCTGCCACGGATGATGAATGTAATCAGTCCGATGATCCGCTGACCGTTCTCAACAGCCGCAAATCCATCCAGCTCGCTGCAGTTATAGATGCCGGTTGAAACAACCATTTGCGGGCTTCCCCAATGGTTGGTGAAAAACTGGTTGACCATGGCGCGGTTCAACTGTTTCGTTGGGACGATGTTCAAGACGGGTTCCCTCCCCTATACCAGCAATCCACCTTTTCTATTATACTGGAAGTAGATGCTTTTTACATATGGATAAGGAGGAAATACATGGATAACCAGATCGCAGCGGGGAAAACAGTTCTGGAATGGATTAGGGAACTTCCGTTATTGGAATATATCATAGAAACAGAAGAGGTGTTTTGGCCGAATCCAAACGTTTGTTCATTCGACCAAGTCGCTCGCCAGCTTCCGCTCGGCGAACGCGATGTCCAGGAGGCCGAAGAGCGGCTAGCGCGCTTTGCGCCGTATATCGCTAAAGTGTTTCCGGAAACGAGAAGCACTAGTGGAATCATTGAATCACCGTTAGTGAAAATTCCAAAGATGCAACGATACTTGGAAGAGACGTTTAGGCAGCCAATCGAAGGAGAAGTATGGCTAAAATGTGACAGCCATCTCCCCATTTCCGGATCGATTAAGGCGAGAGGGGGGATTTATGAAGTGTTGAAACATGCCGAAGACCTCGCACTCGCCAACGGCATGATCTCTGTAGAAGATGACTACGCGGTCCTAGCGAATGAGAAGTTTCGGCAGTTCTTTTCCCGCTACTCGCTTGTTGTCGGCTCAACGGGAAATTTAGGCTTGAGTATCGGCATCATCGGAGCGAAGCTTGGGTTCCGTGTTATCGTTCATATGTCAGCCGATGCGAAACAATGGAAAAAAGACTTGTTGCGAAGCAAAGGGGTCACCGTCATCGAACATCCCACTGATTACAACCAAGTGGTGGAAGAGGCGCGAAGACAGTCCGCCGAGGATCCAACATCGTATTTTATCGATGACGAGAACTCGATCCATCTGTTTTTAGGCTATGCGGTGGCGGCGTTTCGGCTGAAAAAGCAATTAGAGAACATGAACATCACGGTTGATGAAAACCACCCGCTCTTTGTGTATCTTCCTTGCGGCGTCGGCGGCGGTCCGGGCGGAGTGACCTTTGGCCTGAAGCTCGTGTACGGCGATCATGTCCATTGCTTTTTCGCTGAACCGACGCATTCGCCTTGCATGCTGCTTGGGCTGATGACCGGAGAGCACGACCGTGTGTCGGTGCAAGATTTTGGCCTCGATAACAAGACGGAAGCTGACGGGCTGGCGGTGGGCCGGCCGTCAAGGTTGGTAGGAAAAATGCTCGAGAACGTCATCAGCGGCGTCTATACGGTGGACGATTCTACCCTTTATCAGCTGCTTGCGGCGATGATGGATAGGGAGGGGATTCGCTTGGAACCGTCGGCATTGGCAGGGGTCGCAGGGCCTGTTCGTTTGTGTCAAGACCAAGCAGGGAAAACGTATCTCAAACAGCATCATTTGACAGAAAAAATGAACCACGTCACCCATATTGCCTGGGCTACAGGCGGAAGTATGGTACCTAAGGACGTGATGGATGCCTACTATCAGGAAGGGAAAAGCCGGCAAAGAGGGTGACGGCCATCCTAACAAGGTAAGACAGTTTCTTAAGCCGTCGCTAGAAGGCTGGTGAAAAACCGCAGTCACGTGCAAATCAACGGCATTCTGCCGAAAAAGAAAGCTGATTCCACAAGGTGTCTCTAATTGAAAAACGACTGGGATCTGAAGTATTTTGCACTAAATCACCAGCCTTCTAGAAGGCCGATGATTTAGTAAAAAGTCGCCGCCGACGGACTTCTTTCTCAAATTAGGGGATTTTGTAAAATCAATACTTCTCTTTTAGTCAGAAAGCAACGGGTTCGGGGAAATCGGTCGTTTTTCACCTGAGGTTTCGTATAGGAAATGCATTTCAGACGGAGGTGATCTGATGAGCACAGAAAAAGAAAATATGTTGGCCGGCCGTTTGTACAATCCTGCCGATCCGCAGCTTGTGAAAGAGCGAGAACGGGCGCGACGGCTTGTTCGTTTGTATAACGAAACATTGGAAACGGAGTATGACAAACGGACTGAGCTGCTCAAAGAACTGTTCGGCTCGACAGGAGAACGGCTGTTCATCGAGCCGAATTTCCGCTGCGACTACGGATATAATATTCATGTCGGCGAACACTTTTTTATGAACTTTGATGGCGTCATTTTAGACGTCTGTGAAGTGCGGATCGGCGACCATTGTTATATCGGTCCTGGCGTGCACATTTATACTGCCACGCATCCGCTTAATCCACACGAGCGAAACAGCGGACGTGAATACGGAAAACCAGTCGTCATCGGCGATAACGTCTGGATCGGTGGGCGGGCTGTCATCAACCCGGGCGTCACGATCGGTGACAACGCCGTCATCGCCTCAGGCGCTGTCGTGACGAAAGACGTTCCCGCCAACGCGGTCGTTGGCGGAAACCCAGCGAGAGTCATCAAGTGGATCAAATAACAAAAGATAGTGCGCCCCGCATCGAAGAAGATCCGGGGCGTTTCCCATGTCTGATCCCCTTGTCACGCCCACTGCACCGCCACTGCCCGAACGGGTGAACCGTCGCCGTCAGGCAAGGAAAGAGGCAGGGCGATAATGTAGGGGTCAAAATCGATTTGATCGAAGTTCGCGAAATTTTCCCCGATCACTCCGTTGGCGCCGAGGATAAGCTCATGAGCGCGGAACGAAGAGCCGTCGGGTGGGTCGATGTTGAGCGCGTCGATGAAAAACGTGCGAACCCCCCGTTCAAGCATCGCTTCAATCACATCCGGGGCGACGTACGGATGGCGAAAATACCGCTCCGTTCCGGTGTATTGCGACCAGCCGGTGTGAAACAACACAATGATTCCCGGCGCCAGCTTCGGGATATACGGAGCGGCATCGGCCATTGTCACCGCTTCGCCTTCCGCTTTCCCCGTGGCATCGATCACGATACCGCGGCCAAGAAAATAGGTGAGCGGCACGTCATCGAGCTGCCAACCGTGTTCGCAAAAGTGAAACGGCGCATCCACATGCGTGCCGCTATGCGACCCAAGCACAAGGCGGCTGACGTGATAGCCGTCTTGGGCGAACGTCGCTGCCGGTTCGATTTTAGGCTTCGGATCTCCAGGATAAACCGGGGTTTGGGCCATGAGCGGCATGGTGAGGTCGATGAGTTTTTGGATGATCATGGCTTCCTTCTCCTTTTGAAAAATGGTTCGTTGCTTTCATCATATAATGAAAACGTATGGAAAAGAAATCTTAAGAAACGACCTCCGGTTAAAGGCGCTGTTTGTCTATGTCGCACGGATGCTCATTGGATGAATCGCTGTGCCAGCGTATTTATCAATTAGACCGGCTAATGCCTGCAAGCGAGCGATGGGGCTCCGCTTTACCTTTGTGTAAGGGAAATTCACTATACCCACAGGCATTTTTGCGGTCGAGCAAGTGATAGAGATGTATAATGGAAGCAGCATCCACTTGTTTATGAGTTGACATGAAAATGAAGAGAGGACGGGTTAAAACTCTTTGTTGCTGGCGGCTGCCGTCTTTTTGAAAGAGATGGAGGATTTCCAAGTGTGATGGCGAATGAAACAAATAAGCAGGGCGTGTCGGACAGATCCGCGATCAGGAAAATGCGTCAGCCAAGGGCGCATCTCGAAAACATAGAAAGGGTGGAGCAAATGAAAACAGCGGTACAAAGAAAAAAACTATACATCAACGGCGAATGGCGGGAAGGAAAGTCTTACACCGAATTGAAATCACCGTATTCGCGCGAGATGATTGCTGAAATTCCCGTAGCCACAGAACAGGAAGTCGATGAAGCGATCGCCGCGGCGCATGCGGCGCGGCAAACGATGGCAGCCATGCCTGCGCATGAACGAGCCGCGATTCTAGAGCGGGTCGTCGAACAGCTGAAAGAGCGGCAAGAAGAAGCGGCGAAGCTGATTGCTCTTGAAGCAGCCAAACCGATCACCACGGCGAAAGGAGAAGTCGCCCGCACGATCCAGACGTATACATTCGCCGCTGAAGAAGCGAAGCGCATTCATGGGGAAACGTTGCCCCTTGACGCGGCGCCGGGTGGGGAAAATCGCATTGCCATCACCGTACGGGAGCCGATTGGCGTCATCGGAGCGATTACCCCGTTTAACTTCCCGATGAACTTAGTCGCCCATAAACTCGGTCCGGCCATCGCCTCGGGCAACACGGTCGTGTTAAAACCAGCCAGCCAAACGCCGCTGTCGGCCTACTTTATTGCCGAACTGTTCGAGAAAGCGGGCTTGCCGAAAGGGGCGCTCAACGTCGTCACCGGAAGCGGCCGCACGGTCGGCGACAAAATCGTCACCGACCCGCGCATCAGCATGATCACCTTCACCGGCAGCCCGGAAGTGGGCATCGCGATCCGCAATAAAGCAGGCTTGAAGCGGGTGACGTTGGAGCTTGGCTCGAACTCGGCCATTATCGTCGACGAGCAGGTCAATCTTGACCGCATCATCCCGCGTTGCGTATTTGGCGCTTTTACATTCCAAGGGCAGGTGTGTATTTCACTCCAGCGCGTCTATGTGCATGAAAAACGCTATGACGAATTCGTTGAAAAATTCGTCTCTGCCGCGAAACAGTTGAAAACAGGCGACCCGTTGGATCCAACCACCGATGTATCCGCCTTGATTACGCCAAACGACGTCGACCGGGCGCTCTCTTGGATTGAAGAGGCGAAACAAGGTGGTGCGAACGTCGTTCTTGGCGGTGAGCGCGACGGCAACATCTTGCTTCCGACGGTCATTGTCGACGCCGAACCGACAATGAAAGTGTCATGCCAAGAAGTGTTCGCCCCGATCGTCTTGATCAACCGCGTCTCCTCAATCGACGAGGCGATTGCGCTTGTCAATGACTCGCGCTACGGCTTGCAGGCAGGCATCTACACGGATAATGTCCATACCGCATGGAAAGCGGCCAAACAACTGCATGTCGGCGGGGTGCTCATCAACGACATCCCAACATTCCGCGTCGACCATATGCCGTATGGCGGCGTAAAGGAAAGCGGGTTTGGGCGCGAGGGGATTCGCTATGCGATCGAAGAAATGACCGAGTTGAAGTTGATTATCTTCAACGAAAATTGAAGCAACAAGAAATTACCATGCGACAGGGGACGTTCTTTGCCAAAAGAGCGTCCATTTTTTCTGTGAAAATCCATAAAACCCGGTCAACTCTGTATATCCTGTGATCAGTTTGGATACACTACAAATGGCCAAAAAAGACAACAGGAAAGCAGAGGTGCCTTATTTTTAGGCATCTCGTATAT